>Ga0172375_10000389_pt1 | contig 71090 bp, 77 predicted proteins | sample LakKiv1m_FD_114537 | JGI IMG/M metagenome (GOLD analysis project Ga0172375, IMG submission 114537) | Freshwater microbial communities from Kabuno Bay, South-Kivu, Congo - kab_092012_11.1m | ecosystem: Environmental > Aquatic > Freshwater > Lake | place: Democratic Republic of the Congo... | reverse complement strand
TAAAATTGCTTTTCAATTTTTCTTATGGTTTCCTTGATAATTGCTTCTGCATCGGCATCGGTCATAGTCTTATCCATGTCTTCCAGATAAAGATGAAACGCTAGACTTTTCTTGCCCGTTCCCAGTTTATCAGAAATAAATTCATCGAAAAGCTCGACTCGGTTGATTCGGTTAGAAACATCATAAATTGTCCGGACGATTTCTTCCGGCTGTATCTTTTTATCAATGATAAATGCCAGATCCCTTGTGATGGCGGGATATTTGGATACCGGGCGGTAAATAGTAGGTGCTTTGGATATCTTTAGTTTGAGATCTTTTTCGTCAAGCTTAAGCTTTACAATATTTGAAATATTAATTTCTGAGTAGTAAACGACTGGCTTGCGAACCTTAAACCGCTCTAGCTCTTCCCTTGAGAGCTCCGACAAGACAATTTTTGTTTTTAATGCCTCTTGTAGTTTCGATATGGCTTGCTCGATCACCGCTTTGGCATTTTTGCCCGAAGAGGCAATCGCCAGATGATTTTCTTCATTCTTTTTGTTGAAAACATGTCCGGCCTCAAAGATCAGGACAGGATCAAATGTCGGGTTTTTGGCTATGCCTTTGATCAAATGCGGAACTAGGGAATTTCTCAAATATTTATTTTCCGGTTGAATCGGATTTGCAACCTCCAGAAGGTCCTTGGGGGAGATTTTTGCGGTTGTGATGTCTGATTCGGAGAGGAAGGCGTAATTAAGAACTTCCACAAAGCCAATCTCCGTCAGAATATTCTTTAAAGCTTCTGTCTTATAGTAGTCTGCCGTGAGTTTGGCTTCAGATTTGGGCACCGGCAATGGTGTGATTTTGTCATAACCGTAGATGCGGCCGATTTCTTCGGCAAGATCCTGCCAAATAGAAACATCATGACGCCAAAGGGGAATGATCGCTTTGGATGACTCAATCTCAAAACCTAGTTTTTTAATAATGCGATTGATCTCATGCTCAGCGAGGTCTAACCCTAGAATGGTGTTGATCCCTTGATAATTAATTTCGACTGACTGCTTGTTGGGTCTTTCGCCGGCTTTGACTATCCCTTCAAGTACATTTCCCCCGGAGACTTCAGCAATCAATTTGGCTGCTTTGTTTATGGCATGCTCTATACCCCCCGAATCGATTTCTCGTTCAAAACGGTAGCTTGCCTCGCTAGATACTTTGAGCTTTTTAACCGTTTTCCTAATACTTGGCCGGCTAAACTCGGCCGCTTCTAATACAATGTCGCTGGTTTCGGTTGTAACCTCTGAGTTGGCTCCGCCCATAATGCCAGCGATAGCAATTGGCTTTTTTGTATCAGCGATAACGAGCGTATCAGATAAAAGATCATATTTTTGGCCGTCTAGTGTTTCGATTGCCTCTGCTTTGTCTGCCTTGCGGATGATTATTTTCTTGCCGGCAATCTTTTTGTGGTCGAATGCATGCAAGGGTTGACCAAGATCAAACATAATATAGTTTGTAATATCGACAACATTATTAATCGGCTTTTGGCCTATTGCCACCAGCCGGTCAGTTAGCCATTTTGGCGATGGTCCTATTTTCACACCTTTAATTACGCGGGCATAGTATTGGGAGCATAGTTTCTTATCTGCGATCTCAACCGAGATGCAATCATTGGCTTTGTCGCTTATCGAATTAAGTGTAATCGGCTCCTTTTTGACTGCTAACCCCTCACTAAATGCTGCAATCTCCCGTGCTATTCCGATATGAGAGAGACAGTCGCCACGGTTGGCGGTGATTTCGAGATCGTATAATGTATCAGTATCCAAGAACTCGGCGAGAGGCCTGCCGGGAGTGTAGAAATCCGGAAGCTGCATGATGCCCCCATGATCGTTTCCAAGTCCGAGTTCGTCCTCAGCGCAGAGCATTCCTTCCGACTTGATCCCTCGGATCTCTGCTGGCTTGATCTCCATGAGCGGAAGCTTAGCACCTATTTTTGCAAACGGAACTATTTGACCGACGGCAATATTTGGGGCACCACAGACAACGTGATAAACTTTTTCGCCGTCAAAAACATCGGCTAGCTGCAAACGGTCAGCGTTTGGATGCTTCTCAATCTTCTTTATCAGGGCTACTACAACTTTTTCATCAATCAAAGTCGTATATTCCTCAACAGCTGTCCCGGACAGACTTAATTTCTCGGCCAGTTCCCGGTCGGTGTAATCGATTTTGATATAGTCCTTGAGCCAACTTTTTAGAATTTTCATATTAGAATTTTTTTAAGAATCGCAAATTACTTGAGTGAAAGAGGCGGATATCTTCGATGCCATATTTTAAGATGACCAGACGGTCGATTCCCATGCCAAAAGCATAGCCAGAATATTTGGCTGAATCTAACTTCATATTTTTTATGACCGTAGGGTGAACCATACCGGCCCCTAACAGCTCAAACCATTTACCTTGGTACAGGACGTCAATTTCAAAGCTTGGCTCAGTGAAGGGGAAAAAGCTTGGCTTTAATCTGATTTTTGTTTCTGTGCCATACATTCTTTTGAAAAACTCGGTGAGTGTCCAAATGAGATGGCCGACCTTAACATCCTTGTCTATATAGAGGCCCTCAAGCTGGAAAAAGGTCGTTTCATGTTTAGCATCGGTGGCCTCATTGCGGTAGACCTTGCCGGGGAAGACTGCTTTGATCGGCGGTTTGTGTGTCTCACCATACCTGACCTGGCCATTGGATGTGTGGGTACGCAAAAGACGGCCGTCTTTAAGCCAAAATGTGTCTTGCATTTCCCTCGCCGGATGGTCGGGTGGAAAGTTCAAGGCGTCAAGATTATACCACTCCGTCTCGACTTCCGGGCCATCATAAACATCAAAGCCGAGCGATTGGAAGATTGAGACCGCCTCCCTTAGAAATTGCGTGATCGGATGTAAATTACCTTTGTTTTGCATAAGATTACTTATAATTTGTTAAGAAGTTAATTAATTCTACCTGGCTTATGGGTACTCTGACATTCTCGGCGTTTCCCGAATAAATACTAGTAACAAGTGAGCCGACAACAGCTTTTACCCCTTTTGAGCGAAATTTTCTCGTTTCAAACATCACTTTAATATCGAAAGGTGATCGTTCTTCTGCACCTAAAAACAGCTCGACAACAGCAGTTAAAAATTCGGTCGTTGCTTTCGGCGTTAAATTTTCCCCGCGGAACCTAAACTCATTGCCACGAGCATTTAGGATATTATTAAGAACTTCTTGTAGTCCGGGATCGAGTGACTCAGGGTTCATTTTACCGGTCCTTTCTTTGTCTGGAAGAATAATTCCAATAGAACAGCCACAATTATAATAGAACTGCCGACCAGCCAGTCAAGGATCCGATACCCCTGAAGAATCAGTATTGCGGTGATACCGGCTGAGATAAGAAGGCCCTGCCTGATCGACGGCCAGAAAAACGGATTAGCTGATTCGCTCTTCACTAATCGGATCTTAGTATAGAATATCACGGTTCCGATGATGCCGGCCAGAGAAAAGAAAAGAGAAACGTAAAAATTAGCTAGCTTGCCGAGGTCGGCGGTGAAGGGGTTAAAATTAAAAACTGCAAGCAAGGTCGATGCGATTGCAAAGACTGTCAGGCTAAAAAGGAAAAATAAATTTCTAATCAGCGTCATGTTTCTTGGTCTGTTCAATTAGCTCGGTAATTTTTTGTGCTCGTTCGACTGTTTTGTCGGCGACGAAGTAAAGCGAAGGAACACGGCGGGCAACAACCTTTTTTGACAGAGCATTTCTGATCTCGGCAGAATATTGTCTGGCCTCTTTGATAAACGTATCCGCATCTCCTATGACAGAAACCCAAATCTTGGCGAAAGAAAGGTCTTTCGAGACATGGACTTGTGTCACCGAGAAAATAGTCTCCGGGAAAATCCTTCTTAGCTCAGTTGAGACCTCGCGGAGTATAAGCTCGTCAAATTTTTGCATCCGGTTGGTTACCATTGACTACAATATAGCAAATTATCTCTTTGATTACTACGTTCCTTATACAAAAAACCCCTGCTTGGCGGCAGGAGTCTTTTGTCTTTAGCGCTTGGCCCATTGCGGAGCTCGACGGGCTCTCTTTAGCCCTGGTTTTTTCCGTTCTTTTTCTCTTGGATCGCGCGTTAAATATCCTGCCTTCTTTAGTGTGGTTCTAAATTCGCTATCGAATTTTTCCAGCGCTCTGGCTACGCCAAGACGGATCGCTTCGATCTGACTGACCTTGCCGCCGCCCATGACTATAGCCGATAAACCGAATTTTTCTTTGGTGCCAACTAATTCAAAAACTGAGGCAATCGCTGGATACAGATCTGATTTTTTGCCGTTTATAGTGACATTTTTGTCATCGCTGAGCAGGCGCACTTGAGCTACCGCAGTTTTGCGGCGACCGGTCGCTGCCCAATATTGTGAAGATGTTTTTTCAGTCATTACTTTCCTTCCTCGGCGTTTACAAATTTTGCATTATTGTGCGGATGATCGGTACTCGTATAAAGTTTCAAGCGCGCCATAAATTTGGGCCGAAGCTTATTGGCAGGAAGCATCCCGTAAACAGCTTTTTTGATAATTTCGTCTGGTTTGGAGGTAAGAAGATCGGAAACAGTATAGGTCTTTAAATTACCGAGATAGCCGGAATGGGTATAATATCGTTTTTGCTCGGTTTTTTTGCCGGTAAGTACAAATTTACCTGCATTGACCACTACAACATAACCGCCCTGATCAAGATTCGGCAAAAAATTGACTTTGTTTTTTCCTCGCAATGCAACAGCAATTTCTGTAGCTAGTCGGCCGAGATGTCGGCCTTTTGCGTCGAAGAAATACCAGTCTCGTTGAATATCGTTGGTTTTGGTCTTATTTTCTGACATTTTTTTCACTCGATTCGTTTACTTTTTCTTCTTTTGCCTGCTCCTTGGCCTTTTTCTCGTCCGGTTGGCTGACAAATTTTTTCATGTCGACAAGCTCTAGGCGGATCATCGGGGCATTATCGCCAACACGGTTTTTAAGGTGATAGCTTTTGATAAAACCGGAGTTGCGGCTTTCGTATCGAGGTAAAAGCTCTTTGATAATCTTATCGACTGCATTTTTATCAAACAGAACTTTGTGCAGCGATCTGATGGCGTGTAGATCCTTATCTTTCGATCTGGCGATCAGTTGGTCGACAAAAGATTTGACTTCTTTGGCCTTAGCCTCAGTTGTCTCAATTGCCTCGAAGAGAACCAGGGATGTTGCCAAGTTCCGAATCAGGTGCTCTCTATCGTCCTTTTTTCTTCCTAATATCCGATTCATAATCCTAAAATAGAGTTAATTTCATCGATACCCTTTTTGCCTAATCCTTTGATCTCTTCCAGCTTTAGGGGAGTTAAGCGGCGAAGACCGCCGAAGGTCTTGATACCGGCATTCAGCAAAGCATTTGTTGTCCGCTGGGAAAGGTTTAAATCTTCAATCTTGGTTTTACTGTCAGCTGCTCCAACTGCTGTCTCGTCTGCTTCTGTTTCCTGCGCAATCTCGGGCATTTCTGCTTCATCTGTTGTCTGTGGCGCTCCTCCGGAAATAATCGATTGATAGTGGTCTACTAAAACAGAGGAGGCTTCTTTCAGGGCGTCGCTTGGCGAGATAGTGCCGTTTGTAATGACTTCAAGTGTGAGCTTGTCATAGTTGGTAACCTGTCCGACACGCGTATCTTCGATCTGCATCGATACCCGTTGTACCGGTGAAAAGAAAGCATCAATACCGATTCGTCCGATTTCTGATCTTTCGCCTTGTCCGACATTAATTGGCCGGAATCCCCTGTCTTTTTCGACGATAACTTCCATATAGAAATCGGCGTTTTTGTCGAGAGTGATGATGTGTGCGTCAGGATTGATAATCTCGATGTTGCTGTTAGCCTTGAAATCTTTGGCTGTTACTTCGGCAGGTCCCTTTTTGGATAGTTCCAGTGTGACCGGTTCGTCGGAAAAAGATTTAAAGTTAACGCTCTTTAGATTCATCATGAGCTCGACAACGTCTTCCTTGGCATGCGGGATGGAAGTAAACTCATGAGAAACACCCTCTACTTTGAAAGAAGTTGCGGCAGCGCCGGTGATAGATGACAAAAGAACGCGTCTCAAAGCGTTGCCAATAGTCGGACCGTAGCCGGGGTAAAGAGGATCAATTGAAAATTTTGAGTGGTTGTCGCTCAAAATCTCTTCATTCAGTCCCGGTAAGTTTATTTTCTCCATATTTCTCCTTTTCCCGTGAGATGCCTCTGGCAAATCTTGGGTAATTGTTGCCTTAATATAATTAGGTATTACCTTGAGTAAAATTCGATGATCAAACTCTCATTGATTGGCGTATCAATTTCGTCACGGACCGGCATATGCTTAACCGTCCCGGCAATTTTCTTTTTCTCCGGCTCAAGCCAGGTAATTGCTGTATTGAGTGAAGTTTCTTTGAATTTTGCTTCCTTTTTTGGAGCGACAAGATCGCCTGCTTTGAGCAGATATGAAGGAATGGTAACACGTTTGCCATTCACACGGAAAAGTCCATGTGAAACAAATTGTCTTGCTTGTGATCTTGAGGAGGCAAATCCAAGCCGATAGACTACGTTGTCAATTCTGGTTTCAAGCAACCGCATCAGATTCTCTGACTTATTGCCTGTTTCGGTCTCGGCGCTCTGAACATAGCGGCGGAATTGGCTTTCGCCGATCCCGTAGATCCGTCGGGCTTTTTGTTTTTCACGAAGCTGGCGTCCGTATTCACTGACTTTGCCCCTGAAAGATTGGCCATGCTCACCCGGAGCATATGATCTGCGGGCAACCGCACATTTTGGTGTCATACAGCGATCTCCCTTTAACAGGAGTTTTTCGCCTTCTCGTCTACATTTTTTGCAAGCTTCTAGCATATTGGTAATCCGTTGATTGGTTAAACTATTAGTTCGTTATACCCGACGTGGTTTCTTTGCCCGGCAACCGTTGTGGGCGATCGGGGTAACATCTTTTATTAATTTGGCTTCAATGCCGGCGTTCATAAGGGCTCTGACGGCAGAATCGCGTCCCGGACCGACACCGGAGACAAAGATATTTGCTTTCGAAAACCCTCTTGTCTTGGCTTTTTCGACTGCATTTGCGACTGTTAACTGTGCAGCGTAAGGTGTCGATTTCTTAGCGCCCTTGAAACCCATGGCCCCAGCAGAAGCAGCGGCGATTGAACCGCCATTTTCATCTGTGATGGTGACAAGCGTATTGTTAAAAGTTGATTGAATATAAATATTTCCGGCGAAAACTGGGGTTTTTGCTCTTTTCTTAACAATCTTTTTGGTTGTGCTCGTGGTGTCTTTTGCCATGATTCTAATCTTGTTGCAGTTAATTTAATATGATAATTGGTGCCTAGGTCTTTTCTAGCGCTCTGCGTCCGGATCCTACGGTAATTTTCTTTCCTCTCTTGGTACGGGCGTTTGTTTTGGTCCGCTGTCCGTGTACGGGCAGATTTTTACCATGCCGGGTACCTCTATAAGAGTTGATTTCCTTCAGCCGTTTGATATTTTGTGAAACTTCGGATCGAAGGTCACCTTCGACACGATAGCTTTTGTTGATATACTGGCGGATTTTTTCAAGATCATCCTCTTTGACATCTTTGATGCGGGCGTTTGGATCGATGCTCAGATCTTTAAGTATTTTTTGACTAAGCGATAAACCGATACCATATAGGTATGTAAGGGCGATTTCGATTCTTTTTTCGTTTGGCAAGTTGATGCCGGCTATTCTGGCCATAATTATCCTTGTCTCTGCTTATGCTTAGGGTTCTCACACAGCACAAATACACGGCGTTTTGCGCCGGCGCGAGAAGATTTGCCCTTCTTGCTTCTGATTACAATCTTGCATTTATTGCAAATTTTTTTGGCTGATGCTTGTACTTTCATATCTTCAAAATTAAAAATGCCCCTTTAACTCGCTGGTCTTTCTATCGGCTTGATATTGTGTCGACGAACGATCCTGCCCCGACTTAGATCATAGGGGGTAAGCTCGACTGTGACTAAATCTCCTGTAATAACATGAATCCGATTTTGTTTCATCCGACCGGAAAGATATCCTAACACCGGGTGTCCATTGTTGAGCACCACCCGATATTTTGAATCAGCTAAAACTTCTACGACCTTGCCGTCGACTTCAATTACATCGCTTTTTGTCATGTTGCTTTAGTAAATTTAACATAATTTCGTATTCAAGTCAACAGTGCGGCCGAATTACAACACAAATTCCTTTTTGACTAGTAAATCGATAACTCTGAGTGCGATTTCACGCTTTTTAGGATTGGTTATTGTCTCTAATGTAGAGCGCGCTTCCTTAGCATTGACCCAACGACATTGGTGCAATTTGACGGAAGTGCCTTTGAAGCTAAAATCGTCAGGATTAATTTGAGGGAATTTGGTCGTGCTGCTATGAATCTCAGCGGCAAAAACGATATAATGTTTGCCTTTAGGAACTATCTTTTCTTTGGTTCTTGTCTCAAGATGACCGGCTATTTTCATCTCCATTTTCTCTTCGAATAGATAAGTCATCACAATTTGCCGAAAATTGCACTCCTTGTGGAACCAAAACCCTAGCTCCTCGATAACTTCACGCTCCAAGGTCTCCTCAGGGCTCTCGCCGGCCTCAAACCCTCCCTGGACAAGCTCATAGCCCCCGTACGTATTATTTTTAAAAACTGCGACGCGATTATTCATCACTAAAGCGCAAACCAAAGTAGGCCGGTACCCTTTACGCTTCAGCTCATCAATGTAATGATTGATTTTTTCTTGTTCGACCATAAAGTACGAATTTACTGAGTCACAATCACCGGCATCCCGTCTATCACAACAACTGTGTGTTCGAAGTGAGCTGCTGGTGCCCGGTCGTGCGTCAGGACGGTCCATCCGTCAGGCGAGAGAGAAGTTCTCTCTCCTTTAAGTGTAAGCATCGGCTCGATAGCTAACGCCATACCCTCTGTTATCAGCGGTCCGCTACCCGCCTCGCCGTAATTGGGAATCTGCGGCCAAAGATGAGGCTTGGTGCCGATACCATGGCCGACATACTCCCTGACAATCCCAAGCTTATCCTGCCTTGCTATCGTCTCAATTGCTGCACCTATGTCTCCGAGATGATTGCCGGCTTTAGCAAAAGGAATTGCTGCATAAAGCGATGACTTTGTGGCGTTGATGAGCCGTTCGGCATCTTCCGAAATATGTCCGACTGGCAATGTAATGGCCATATCAGTGTAAATACCTCGGTACCCGGCACCAATATCAAGAGAGACAATATCTCCTTCAAAAAGAAGCTTGGCCCTTGTCGGCAATCCGTGAACAATCTCAGCGTTCTTAGAGACACAAAGGGAGGACGGATAATTGCCGACTCCGGGGACATAGTAGTTTTTGAAAGACGGGATAATCCCCTCTTTATCTAGCTCCTTCTCTGCTATCTCATTTAGTTCCGATGCAGAAACACCCGGCTTGACAGCTTTTGCAACCGTGTCCAATACTTTAGCTAGCTTGTGGCCACATACTCGGATATCTTGGATCTGATCTTTGTCGAGGATGTTTTCTTTCATACTTTTTGGTCAATCTCAGCAGAAACCTCAGAAACGCTCTTTGCACCGTTGATTTCGATGAGCCGGCCGCCTTTTTCTTTATAGTAATTTAGGAGTTCATTGAGACGCGGCATGTAATGGCCGATCCTAGTCCGCATTGTCTCTTCGGTATCATCGGCTCGGACAACCAGCGCTCCGCCGCATTTTTCGCAGATCATCTCGTCTGTGACACCATAAATCTGGCCGCAACCGGTGCAAATCTTGCGCGAGATTGCTCGTTTGATTGCTGCTTCTGGATCAATCTTAATATAGATAATGATAGGGCCGGTCCAATCATCCTCATGTTTGCCTATATAATCAGCCAGAAAATCTGCCTGACCGGCGCTGAATGGGAAATTATCCAGAATAACACTGGTCTCCGATCCATCAAGAAATTTTTTAAAAAGATCGACTACTACCTCGTCTGGTTGCGGGATTCCGGCGTCATAACGTTTTTTAATCTCCGCGACAAACGGATCGTCCGATGTGGAGGCAATAATTGCTCTGATCAGATCACCGGCTGAAACCAAGCGAAATTTCTTTTTCTCAGCCAATATCTTGGCTTGTGTTCCTTTGCCAGAGGCCGGCAGCCCTAAGAAAGTATAGATTGTTTTCTTCTGATTCATTTTTGGCTTAAGATTTTATGAACTTTATGAACTTTATGAACTTTTGACTTTATTAGTATCTTTCATATGTGTGCATCGCCATCTGCGCCTGAACCTGGCGCATAGTCTCGATGACAACAGAGACCATGATCAGGATGCTGGTGCCACCCAAAACAAGTGTGTTGATATCGGTAATGGATTGAATAATAAAAGGAAGTACAGCGATGACACCAAGGAATGATGCACCGGCAAATGTAATACGGGAGATCAGAGTTTGCAGATACTGCTGTGTCTCAGTACCCGGACGGATGCCAGGGATAAAGCCGCTCTGCTTTTGTAGGTTTTCGGCGATTTGGCTTGGTTTAAATACAACGCTGGTGTAGAAATAAGTGAATACAAATACCAGAACAAAGTATGCTACCCCGTAAAATACTTGGTTGTTGAAAAGATCGGTAGTAAATTTGGCTGCATTAGCCAGCCAGACAGAACGTGCTGTTTCTAAGTATTTAGATAGGACACCTGGGACTACGAGTAGACTCATTGCAAAGATGATCGGGATTACGCCGGCGATATTGACACGGATTGGTAAAAAGCTGGAGTAGCCGGCATTTTGCCCGTAGCGGGCTTTTCTGGCGTAAGTGACAGGAACATTGCGTTGTCCTTCTTGAATAAAGATAATTGCGGCAGTAACAAGTAGGAAAACAATACCCATGATAGCGGCGCCGATTATCTTTGCGCTATCACCGGATTGTAAAACGAGATAGGTGTTGCTGATCTGGCTGGGAAAACCGGAAATAATGCCCAATGTGATTATGAGGGATATGCCGTTGCCGATGCCTTTCTCGGAAATGATTTCACCGAGCCACATGAGAAGGATAGTGCCGGCTGTGACGGAAATAAGCATGACGGTGAGATCAAAGGGCGACCATTGGGCAATAATGCCCTGATTTTTAAGCAAAATAAGCATTGAGTATGCTTGCACGATTGCAAGAGGGATTGTGGCGATACGAGTATACTGATTGATCTTCTGGCGGCCGGCTTCACCTTCTTTTTGCATTTGCTCAAGCGCAGGGAAAATCATCGTCAGCAGCTGGAAGATAATCGATGAAGTGATATAGGGGCCGACTCCCATAAGGATGATTGAGAAATTGCTCATCGTACCACCGGAAAAAAGGTTTAGAAAACTAAATACCTGGTTTTCGCTAAAGAATGATTGAAGTCGTCCAAGGTCGACTCCCGGAAGAGGAATGTGCGCTAAAACTCTGGTCAATGCCAAAAGACCGGCGGCAACAAATATCTTGTTGCGAAGGTCTTTGTATTCCCATATTTTGAGTAGCTTGTCCATTTGACTTGACTATACCTTATTTAGCGCTTTAAATCAACGCGAAAAAGTCGACAAAATACATGAAAAAAGCGCATATTTCAGCGCTTTTTTCATAATATTCTACAAGTTGTTATTTTTTCGATTCAGCCGTCTTCTTGGCTGTTTCTTTCTTGGTCTTATTTTCAGCAGCAGGCTTTGCTGCTGGCTTGCTTGCCTCGCTTTTAGCAGCTAGTTTTTCGTTTAGTCCGATAACACTCTTGGAAACCTTAATTTCAGGCGCGAATTGGACTTTGACCTTAAGCTCACCATTAGCCAGAACTTTGACGGGTGATCCTTTGGATGCCAGCTTTTTCTCGATTAAAGTAACCAAGCTGACTGTCTCGCCTGTTTTATAATTTTGTGAAATTTGCGCTAATGAAACGATCTGAGATTTGGGTTTCATCGACTTAAATCCGGGAAGCTTTGGCAATCTCATCGAAAGCGGCGTTTGACCGCCCTCAAACTTGCGGGGAAGATTGTAGCCGCTGCGCGATTTCTGGCCCTTTGTGCCTCGTCCGGCTGTTTTACCCTGTCCCGAAGACAGACCTCTGCCGACCCGTTTCTTATTTTTTGTATTTACGCTTGTTAGTTTCATTGTATTCCTATTTGGCTTTCTTGGCTTTTGGCTTGGTTGCAGGTTTCTCTGTCTTTTTGGCTTCGGCTTTTGGCTCGTCTGAGGATGGCTCTACGTCAGCTTTTTTATCGGCTTTTGGCTTTGAAGCGACGTCTTTTCTTACTTCCTCTTTCGGTGTTTCTGGTGCAGATGTTGTTTCTTTGACCACGGCTGCTGCCATGTTTTCTTTGCTCTCGGCAGCTTTCCTTATCCTGTCAGTATATCCTTCGTTAAAGCTGCTAAATGCCTTCATGGTGGCGATAATATTGTTAACTTTGTTGGCACTACCCAGCATCTTGGACAGAAGATCGGTAATACCTGCCAGATCAGCGACTGCCCGAACACTGCCGCCAGCAACAATAGAAGTACCGGAAGCTGCAGGTTTTAAGAGGACAACGGCTGAACCATGTTTGGATATAACTTCGTAAGGGATTGAACCGTTGATGATAGGGACGATGACAATATTCTTTTTGGCTTGCGTAACGGCTTTTTTGACTGCTTCAGACACATCATTGGCTTTTCCGAGACCCATTCCGACTTTGCCTTTTCTGTTTCCAATAATAACAAGAGCGCGGAAGCGAATTCGTCGGCCGCCCTTAACAGTGCGGGCCACGCGTCTTACTTCGATTACTCTTTCTTCAAATTCAGAAGGCTCACGCCGGTCGTTTGATCTGCGACGCATGATGTTTTTGGCCGGTCGTCCGGCTTCTTCGACTAACGATGTATTTTTCTTGAAATCTGCCATCTTTGGTTTCCTTTACCCTGTTAAATATTCGCTTTGCGAATGCGCCAGGGTCGTGCGCATTTCACAGGGTGAATTAAAGTTTGATGCCACCCTTTCGCAGCCCTTCGGCTAGCGACTTCACCTGACCATGATAACGATAAGCGCCACGGTCAAAAACTGCTTCGGTGATCTTCTTTGTTTTGGCTGATTTTGCCAGTTCTTCTCCCAACACTCCGGCTTTTTCTACCGGCTTTCCCGTATTGGCAATTTTTTTGGAAGACATTGAAATCAAGGTTACGCCCTTATCATCATCAACAAATTGAGCGCTGATAAAACTATTTGAGCGAAAGACGGTGATTCTCGGTTTTTTACTTGTTCCAATGATCTTGTTCATAATATTGCTTTTGCTTATTTATTTACTATTTAGACGCGGCTGTCTTACCGGCTTTGCGTCTGATGTGTTCATCTTTATATTTGATACCCTTACCCTTGTAGACTTCCGGCGGCCTTACTTCTCTCACTGCAGCTGCATATTGACCGACTGCTACCTTATCGATACCGGAGATTAAAATCGTATTTTTAACAACTTTGACCTCAAGACCTGCTGGCACAGGCAATTTAACATCATGCGAGTAACCCATGAAAAGGACAAGTTCGTTGCCGTTGACTGATGCACGATAACCAGTACCGGTGAAAGTCAGCTCTTTGGTAAAACCTTCTTTAACACCATGTATCATGTTGGCGATCAATCTAGCTACTAGACCATGTTTCGATTTGGCATCCTTGGAATTGCCAAGGCGGTCGACAATGACATTGCCGTCCACGACCGAAACATTGACTTCTTTGGGCAAATCAAAAGAGAGAGTTTTGCCATCAGATGAGACCACTGCTTTGTGATCCTCGATTGAAACACTGACTCCGTCTTCGATTTTAACCGGTCTTTTACCTATTTTACTCATAATATATTCCTTACCAGATTTCGCAAATTAATTCTCCGCCGATGCCGGCCTTTTTGGCTTCACGTCCGGTAACAAGACCGTTGGGTGTGGAAATAACAACTGTACCAAGTCCTCGAAGGGGTGATGGAATTTCCCGGCTTTTAACATAAATCCGGCGGCTTGGCTTGGAAATCTGTTTGATATGGCTTGGGGTCTTAGCTCGGGATATCTCTCCGGATATGGTCTTTTTGCCGTCTTCTTCGGTTATGTCAAGGTTTTTGATAAAGCCTTCCCGCACAAAAATCGCTAAGATCGATTCTTTGATCTTTGAGTGAGGCATAACAACTTTGATGTTGTTGGCCATCGTTGCGTTTTTTATTCGGATTAGTAAATCTGCGATTTGATCCATAATATTCTTTACCTTTATTAACTACCAGCTTGACTTAGATACACCTGGAATTTCCCCACGAGAAGCGAATTCCCTGAAGCAAATCCGGCATAAGCCAAACTTACGCATATAGGCGTGCTTTCGACCACAGAGCTTACAACGCCTGATGAGCCGCGTGCTGTATTTTGGTGTTTTTTCTGCTTTTAAAATAAGTGATTTTTTGGCCATATTATTCCTTTGCTCCTTTTGCTTTCTCAAACGGGAAACCGAGTGATTCCAAAAGAACACGGGCCTCGTCGGCATTTTTGGCGGTTGTTTTAATAACGATCTGCAATCCGAAATTGATAGTGATATCTTCGTATTTGATCTCTGGGAAAATTGAATAATCGCGAAGGCCGATACTGTAATTACCCTGTCCGTCAAAGGCGTCTTTCTTTAAGCCCCGAAAATCACGGACCCGTGGCAAAGCAACATTTACAAGCCGGTTCAAGAAATCGTACATGCGCTCGCCTCGAAGTGTGACTGTCAATCCGACCGGCTGGCCGATACGGAGCTTAAAAGCTGAGACAGCTTTTCTAGAGCGGTTGATCTTGGGCTTTTGACCGGTGATTTTACCAAACTCGGCAGAAATCTTCTCGATTGCACCCTTATCTTCTTTATAATCGCCGATACCGGATGCAACGATAACTTTCTCGATCTTAGGAACTTCAAAATCGTTCTTCTTGGCCAGTTTGGCCTTGATCGATGGCATGATCTCTTTTGTAAATTGTGTATGCAGTTTTTCCATTATTTGTTCCCGCCTTCTAAGCTCTGATTGCATTTCTTGCAAACTCTGACTTTGGCTTTTTCGGTGACATTGTAGCCGATCTTGGTAAGCTTGCCGCAGCTAGGGCAGACGATCATCACATTTGAGCTTTCTATCTTTTGGTTTATCTCAATTATCCCACCCTGAGGAGCTTTGCGTGACGGTTTGACATGTTTTTTGGCGATAGCGATACCTTTGACTACGATCTTGCCATCGGTTGGAAAGACACGCTCAATAACGCCGGTTTTGCCTTTGTCACGGCCTGCAATAACTGCTACATTGTCATTTTTTTTCAATTTCATGATATATGGATCTCTAATTTCTCTTATAAACTAATCTACTAATTTTTATTCGTACATCCGAGCATTCGAATGATCGGTGATCCTTATTTTTATAATACCTCTGGTGCTAGAGAAATAATCTTCATATAGCCGGCGCGTAGTTCCCGCGGGATCGGCCCGAAGATACGTGTACCACGTGGTTCTTTGGTGCCACCGTCGATAATAACAGCGGCGTTTTCTGAGAAACGAATGTAAGAACCGTCTTCGCGAGCCAAAGCTTTGGTTTGGCGCACGATAACAGCTTTGACAACTTCCTTTTTCTTGACAGTACCACGGGGAATTGCATCTTTGACTGATGCAGAAATGATATCGCCAACTTCAGCGCCGGCCCTATTGGCCCGCCCAAGTACGGTGATGCATTCAATCTCTTTTGCACCTGTGTTATCTGCAACTTTTAATCTTGATCCTGACTGTATCATTATTTAACCTTCTTCACAACGACAAAAGTCTTATCTTTGGACATCGGTCGGCATCCGGTAATTTCAACAATATCGCCAACTGCATATTCATTTTTCTCGTCGTGTGCTTTGATATTTTTGCTAATTTCGTACTTCTTTTTGTAAATCGGGTGAGTTTTGACCTCGTTGATCTCAACTACAACCGTTTTATCCATCTTGTCGGATACGACGGTACCTTTTTTAACTTTTTTGGTTGATTTAGTCATATTACTCCGCGCTCTTTTCACTAATAATTGTGCTGATCCGTGCAACAGACTTCCGAAGCTTCTCGATATCTGAATACTTATCAAGCTTGCCGGCTTGGACTTTTAGCTCCGCGTGTGCAAGATTTCTCCGCACCTCGGCCAATTCAAGAACAAGTTTGTCAGCGGCCATCTCTCGGTATTTCTTTGTCTCTTCGACTGATTTCATGATTATTCCTCTTCCTTGCTGATGAATTTGGTCTTGATCGGTAATTTGTATTGAGCCAATCTCATAGCTTCTTTAGCTGTTGCGAGGTCGACACCGTCCATCTCAAAGAGAATTCGGCCGGAATGGACTACAGCGACAAAATGATCAACCGCACCTTTGCCGGAGCCCATCGGGACTTCGGGAGAGGTGGATGTGACCGGTTTGTCAGGAAATATCCGAATCCAAATTTGGCCGCCGCGTTTGATAAAGCGAGTCATGGCCCGTCGGGCAGATTCGATTGATCGTGCAGATACCCAGCCTGGCTCCAATGCCTTTATTGCAAATTTACCGAAGGCAAAATCATTGCCACGGCAAGCAGCACCGGTCATCCGGCCTCTCTGCTGTTTTCGGTATTTCATTTTTTTTGGCATTAACATATTTATTTCCTAATTCAAAACTTAAAAGTCAATTCTTAAAACAATTGGTTATTTGATAAAGTCGTCAGCCGTCAATATTCGCTCGCCTTGATAAACCCACACTTTGATCCCGATGATTCCATATGTTGTTAAAGCGGTAAGATATCTGTAATCAATATCACTCTTAAAAGTCGACAGCGGCACTGTGCCATAGATTGCTTTTTCTGTGCGGGCAATCTCTGCACCATTTAACCGGCCGGAAACCTGGATCTTGACACCCTTGACACCGGCGGACTTGGCCTTCTCGATGGTCTGTCTCATCGCCCGTTTGAAAGGAATACGCTTTTCAATCTGAGCAGCAACATTTTGAGCTATGATTGTAGCATCGGCATCGGGCTTCTTGACTTCAATAATATTGATCTGAATCTTATCTTTGATAATACCAGCTAAGAACTTCTTGAGCTCATCAGTACCGGCTCCGCCTCGTCCGATCACAACACCCGGCCGTCCGGAAAAAATATCAATGTTGATCTTGTTGGCATCACGGCGGATCTCAATTCGTGAGACAGCAGCCTCTTTAAGCTTCTTCTCAAGTGCTCGGCGGATCTTTAAATCAGCGATCAGATTATCGCGATAAGCGTGGCGGCTAAACCACTTTGATTGCCAAAGCTCATTGATCTTTAGGCGAATTGATTTTGGATTTACTTTTTGTCCCATTTTGTTAAGCCTGTAAGCTTGTAAGTAGTAAGCTGTAAGCTTTAAAATTTCTTAAAGCTTAGTTCTTACTGCTTATTTCTTAAGAGCTGTCTCCTTATCTTTGTTAGCTGCGACTTCTTCTTTTTCTTTTGCAACTTCAACCGCTTCTTTTGCCGGTTCCTCGTTTGAAGCCAGGACTAAAGTGATATGACTCATCCTCTTGGTAATCCGGCGAGCCTGTCCCTTTGACCATGGCTGAATCCGCTTTAATCTCGGGCCCTCACCGCAAGAAATACTCTTTATATAAACATCTTTTGGCTCAAGATAATTTTCTTTTGCAGCGGCTATGCCTGATTTAATCAAATCGTATATAAATCCGGCGGCCTTTCTGTTGGTAAAAGCTGACGTTGTTTTGGCTTCTTCGGCTGTAATACCGCGCAATCCATACAAAACAGGGCGGACTTTCCGCGGAGATATTCTTAAATATTTACTTGTGACTTTAATTTCCATGATATACGGATCTCTAATTTCTCTAATAATCTAATCTATTAATATCTATTTGGCTGCGCCTTTTTCCTGCTCTTTGGCCATTTTGCCGCCATGCCGGCGGAATTTTCTGGTCGGGGAAAACTCACCCAGCTTATGACCGATCATCTCTTCGACGATAAAGACAGGAAGATGCTCCTTGCCATTGTGAACAGCAAGAGTAAGTCCAACCATCTCAGGAGTGATCGTTGATGAACGGGCCCACGTCTTGATGGGCTTGCGATCTCCGCTTTGTAGTGCCTTTTGCACTTTCAGAAGCAGTTTTTCGTCTATAAACGGGCCTTTTTTGAGTGATCGTGACATATTATTTCTTCCTTCTGTTCAAAATCAAATTCTGGCTTGGCTTCTTCTTGTTTCTGGTGCGTGGTCCGAGCGCCGGTCTGCCCCAAGGCGTCTTCGGTCCTTGCTTGATACCGATCGAAGTGTGTCCTTCACCACCACCATGAGGATGGTCGACCGGGTTTTTGGATTTACCGAGTACGGTCGGTTTGATACCCATATGGCGTACGCGGCCGGCTTTGCCCAGTACTACTTTACTATGGTCGATGTTGGAAACAATGCCGACAGAAGCATAGTTGCCGGCAGCGACTTTGCGGACCTCGCCTGAAGACAGGCGGATCATCGCATATCCTTCATCAACGCCGATCAATGTTGCATAGCTGCCAGCTGAGCGGGCAATCTGTCCGCCCTTGCCTTGTGTCAGCTCAATATTGTGGATTTGCGTCGACAGCGGGATATTCTTGAGCATCATGCGATTGCCAATGCGAAGAGCAGCTTTCTCGTCAATCGAGATTGTAGCCCCTTTCTTTAAACCTTCCGGAGCAATGATATAAACACGGCTCTTGTCTTCAAATGAAAGAAGCGCAATATTTGCTGTCCTGTTAGGATCATATTGGATGCTGTCTACTGTGGCCTTGCTGCCAACCTTGGATACAAGGGAAAAATCAATAAGCCGATAATTGCGCTTTGCTCCGCCGCCTTTGTGATAAGTAACGATCTGACCGGCAGCATTGCGACCGGAGCCTCTCTTGCCACCTGTGGTGAGAGATTTTAGGGGTGCAACTTTATCAACGGCATACTTTTCGTATGACATGAGCCGTCTGGCGTTGGTTGTCGGTTTTACTTTAATGATTGGCATGGTCTATTGCTTTTTTGATTTATCTCTTACTTTTACGGTTGTATCTTTGTTTTCCTCTATCTTTTTATTCTCTGGCTTGGCTTTTTGGCCCTTTTCTTCCTTCTCTATCTCAAACAAATCAATCTTTTCGCCCTTTTTGAGCGTAACGATGGCCTTTTTGATATCAGACCGCTGACCCTGACCCTTTTTGCTTCGTTTTACTTTGCCTTTGATATTGATAATATTTACGGTTAAAGGATTGACCTTAAAAAGGTCTTTGACAGCTGCCATCACGCTAGCCTTGTCAGCATTTTTCTGAACGACAAATGTAAATTTGCCTTCGGCAGCATTGCTGAAGCTTTTTTCTGATACTAACGCTTTTTTTAAGATATAATCGCTCATATTATGCTTTTGTATACGTTGCTTCAACTTTATCAATTGCAGGAACAGAGATGATCAGCTTGTCAGTTGAAAGCAGGTCGATAACATTTAATTTTTGCGGGGTCATAAGCTTAATGCCGCCAATATTTCTCATGGATTTGTCGGCGTTTTGGTCCTGATCATTTAAGATAACAGAAATCTTGCCCTGCGCTTTGACATTTTCGATCACCTCAACCGCTTTTTTGGTTGAGGGCTTTTCGAAAGAAAGGTTTTCAATAGCGATCGCTTTGTTATCTTTTATCAAACTGCCGATCACACCGAGAATGACTTTTCTCTTGGTGCTTTTGTTGATCCTTGTATGAAAATTTTGTTCGCTTGAAGGACCAAAGGTGACGCCGCCGCCAACCCAAAGTGGAGAGCGGGATGAACCCTGACGGGCTCGGCCGGTACCCTTTTGCTTAAAAGGTTTTTTGCCGCCGCCGCTTACTTCGCTGCGATCTTTGGAATTTGCAACCGGGTTTCGGAGTGCATTCCGCAGATAATTTACATACAAAGTCAAAGCTTTGCTGGAAAGATCAACATCAAAGGCCTTGCTTACCTGCAAGTCTTTGACTTTCTCGCCTTTTTGATTGAAAACTTCTAACTTCATATATAATTACTCGTTTGTTTCTTCTACTGCAGGCTCGGCTTTAACAGCTTTACCATAAATCTTTAAGACTGATTTCCTCGGGCCGGGGACGGCACCGGAGACTAACATAATATCGTTGTTGATATCGACGACTTTGAGATTCTTGACGGTAATAGTGTCATATCCCATGTGACCAGCCATATGACGGCCTTTGGTAACACGCTGAGGCTGCTGGGCACCGATCGAACCGGGTTCTCTCACATTGTTGCCGCCGTGAGTTTCCGGACCGCGCTTGAAGCCATGTCTTTTGATTGTACCGGCAAAACCTTTGCCCTTGCTCTTGCCCTGGATGCTAACAAAATCGCCGTTTTCGAAATCAATCTTCAGGATTGAACCGGCTTTTGCACCGCTTAAATCCTCAACTCTGAATTCGGTTGACCGAAGAACATTGGCCTTTTCCTCATTTTTATAAGAGGTGATCTGGATGGCGGAATAACCGTCTTTGTCATCAGATTTGATCTGCGTAACTTTGGCAGGAAGAAGCTTGACCATCGTAACAGCCAAAGCCCGGCCTTCAGTATCGAAGACGCGTGTCATGCCTAATTTTTGTCCTAATGCGATTTTCATGTTTGTAATATTTTGATTGTGTAGAGAAGCTGCAGCTGGTGCAGCCGCAGCTTCTCTACGGGTTACCCGGCTTTCAGGCCTTCCGAGCAAAAAGATGCGAGAGACGGGTATTAGACTTCCCCGCGCGTCCTCCTATCTGGTAGATAGGCGCTCTAATGAGTGAGTCCCCTTGAGCTTACTCTCGCTTATCTCTCTCTAAGTTTCAGAACTTTCTAACGAGAGAGATCCTGTAAAAAATGGTGGAGTCTCCGGGGTTTGAACCCGGCCATCTGCTTAGTCCCGCAGAATCATAGATTCTTCAGGAGTTGAACCTGAATCGTCAGATGCAGCCCGTTGCCCGACCCCATGTAATTATTAATATGCAAAAAAATAAATTAGCCGTAGATCCCTACCCACTTCGCTTTTAACTTCGCGGGGCGATATCCATGACCTGTTATTGAGCTAAAACCCTCTATAACAAACGAATTGTAACTTATTTGACGCTGAAAGTCAACGTCCCTGCAGGACGAATAACTAATTGGGCGAATAAAACTAATAATTTTTTAAACAACTATTTCGCTTTATTCGCTTTATTAGCCATTGATCTTGATTTACATCTTGATTTCAATATCCACGCCGTGAGGCAGATCCAAGCTCATGAGATTATCAATCGTTTTTGAGGTTGGGTTTAGGATATCGATCAGCCGTTTGTGCGTCCGCATCTCAAACTGTTCCCGGGCGTCCTTGTGCACATGAGGAGATTTCAAAACGGTGATTTTGTTAATCTCGGTTGGCAACGGGATCGGCCCTGCAACAGCGGCACCCGAACGTACTGCAGTCTCGATGATCTGCTGAGCAGACCGGTCGATAATGCGGTGATCGTAGGCCTTGAGGCGGATTCTAATTTTTTGACGTACTACGCTTTTTTCTGCTGGCATGAGTATGACTACTTACTACTATTACTATTGCTGAACTTTACTTGATGATCTTGGTAACGACACCGGCACCAACTGTGCGGCCGCCTTCACGGATAGCAAACTTGAGGCCTTCGTCCATGGCAATCGGTTGGATCAAAGAAACTTTAACTTTAGCATTGTCGCCAGGCATGATCATTTCCTGTTCGAAAGCGATATCACCTGTAACATCGGTTGTGCGGATATAGAACTGAGGCTTGTAACCTTTGAAGAAAGGAGTGTGTCTTCCACCCTCTTCTTTGGTCAGGGCGTAGATTTCGGCGTCGAATTCGGTGTGAGGAGTGATAGAACCCGGCTTGGCAAGAACCTGGCCGCGCTCGATGTCTTCACGCTCGATTCCACGAAGAAGCAAACCGACATTATCACCAGCCTGGCCTTGGTCGAGCTGCTTTTTGAACATCTCAACACCGGTTACAACTGTAGAAACGGTCTTTGGGTGAATACCGACGATTTCAACTGTATCGTTGATTTTGGCAATACCTTGCTCAATCCTACCGGTAGCAACTGTGCCACGGCCTTTGATGGAGAAAACGTCTTCAATAGGCATGAGGAACGGCTTGTCAATTTCGCGCTTTGGCTCTGGGATAGCTTCGTCAACAGCGTCCATGAGCTCGTCGATTGATTTTTCCCATTTGGCGTCGCCTTCGAGTGCTTTCAAAGCTGAGCCGCGGATGATCTTGGCGCTTTCGCCATCGTATTTGTATTTAGTCAAAAGTTCTCTGACTTCCATCTCGACAAGGTCGATAAGCTCTTCGTCATCAACCATATCACATTTGTTGAGATAGACAACGATAGCAGGAACACCAATCTGATTGGCAAGAAGGATATGCTCGCGTGTCTGAGGCATAGGGCCGTCAGTCGCAGCAACAACCAAAATAGCACCGTCCATCTGTGCAGCACCGGTGATCATGTTTTTAACATAATCAGCGTGGCCGGGACAGTCGACGTGGGCATAGTGCCTCTTGTCTGTTTCATACTCCTGATGAGAGGTGGCGATTGTAATACCGCGCTCTTTCTCTTCCGGGGCGTTGTCAATTTCATCGAATTTTCTTGCAGTCGCCAAACCCTTTTTTGCTAACACTTGAGTGATAGCGGCTGTCAATGTGGTCTTACCATGATCGACGTGACCAATGGTACCAATGTTTACATGTGGCTTAGTTCTTTTGAAGGCCTCTGCCATTTGTACTCCTTATTAATCGTTACTAATGTTCTAAAATCAAAATATATGCACTTTTTGCTCTAAATACTATAACAAAAAGTCGTTACCTTTGCAAGAGCGAATATAGTCAAAAGTTTATAAGGTTCTTAAAGTTTATAAAGTTGAGCTATACCTTAATTTCTTTACGAACTTTGTGCTTTATAACTTTACAAACTAATTATTTGGCTCTTTTTTCTATGATTGCCTGAGCCACGTTGTTGGGAACTTCAGCGTAATTTTCAAATTCCATGGATGCGGCGGCTCTGCCTTGCGACATCGAACGCAGTGATGTGGTATATCCAAACATTGAGCCGAGCGGCACTGAGGCGTTGATGATCTTGAGACCACCAGCGCGATCTTCCATCTTGTTGATCTGTCCGCGCTTGGCGTTTAGATCGCCGATAACATCACCCATAAACTCTTCGGGTGTTGTAACTTCGACTTTCATAATCGGCTCGAGGATGACAGGGTTGGCACGTTTAAAGCCATCTTGGAAGGACATGGAGGCGGCAATTTTAAAGGCAACTTCGGAAGAGTCAACTTCATGGAATGAACCATCATAGACCTCGGCGGAAATATCAACAACCGGATAGCCGGCAATAACACCACGTGCCATCGCTTCCTTGATCCCCTCTTCGATCGGTTTGATATATTCTTTGGGAATCACACCGCCAACAATCGAATTGACAAACGTGAAGCCCACACCCGGCTCATTTGGCTTGATTCGCAGCCAACAATGGCCGTATTGGCCACGACCACCGGTCTGACGGATATATTTGCCTTCAGATTCGACTTCTTTGCGGATTGTTTCACGGTAAGCGACTTGCGGCGCACCGACATTTGCCTCAACTTTAAACTCTCGTTTCATCCGATCGACGATGATCTCAAGGTGAAGCTCACCCATCCCGGCAATGATCGTCTGTGAGGTTTCCTCATCAGAGCGTACTCGAAAGGTCGGATCCTCCTCAGCCAGGCGCTGAAGTGCAATACCCATCTTTTCCTGATCGGCTTTTGTCTTTGGCTCGATAGCAATATCGATGACCGGCTCGGGGAAGTTGATCTTCTCGAGTATGACCGGCTTGGCAGGATCGCAAAGAGTATCACCGGTAGTAGTGTTGGACAGACCAACTGCTGCGGCAATTTCACCAGCAAAAACTTCGTCAACTTCCTCACGATGATTGGCATGAAGCCGCACAATACGACCGATGCGTTCTTTGTTATCTGACGTTGAATTGAGAATATACGAACCCTTTTTGAGTGTACCGCGATAGACACGGAAGAAAATCAACTTACCAACAAATGGATCAGTTGCAACTTTGAAAGCCAATGCGGCAAATGGTTGATCATCTGCCGGTTTGACATCAACGTCTTCCTCGGTTTTGGGATCAATGCCATGGGCCGGAAGAATGTCAAGTGGCGAAGGCAGGTAATTGATAATTGAATCAAGAAGCTTGGCAACAATAATGCCACGGCCGTCTCCGCCGAGAACCGGATAAAACTTGCCGCTAATACAGGCTTTACGAATGAGGCCTTTGAGCTCGTCATTTGAGACCTCTTCGCCGCCAAGATATTTTTCCATGAGCGCGTCATCAAACTCGACGACTTTTTCGACGAGCTTCTCTCGCCATTCATTGGCTTTCTCCATATGGTCAGCCGGAATCTCGCCTTCGGTAAGCTCTTTGTCCTTGTAGTCGTTGTATGTGTATGCTTTCATTGCAACCAGATCGACAACGCCGTTGATGGCTTGCTCAAAGCCGACCGGAATCATGATAGGTAGCGCATTTTTAGAGAGACGAGCATGGATTGACTCAAGAGACCGGTAGAAATCTCCGCCAGTCTGGTTGATCTTGTTGATAAAACACATGCGCGGTACATGATAGTTATCAGCCTGCCGCCAAACTGTCTCAGACTGAGGCTCAACACCCATTTTACCGTCAAAGATTACAACTGCACCGTCAAGCACCCGAAGAGACCGCTCGACTTCAACGGTAAAGTCTACGTGACCGGGAGTATCGATGATATTGATACGGTGATCATGCCAAAAACAGGTGGTAGCAGCGGAAGTGATGGTGATACCACGCTCACGCTCCTGCTCCATCCAGTCCATAGTGGCTTCACCTTCATGAACCTCACCGATTTTGTGAACACGACCGGAAGTATATAAAATACCTTCGGTTACTGTCGTCTTTCCGGCATCAATATGAGCGATCGTGCCGATATTGCGTACTTTTTCTAATGGGTAATCCCTTGCCATCTGATTCCTCGTTCTTTGATATTAGTTATAATTTAATCAATAAATTGCCCAAATTGTCCAGGGTATATCCAAACAAAAAAATTCCCCCCGATTCAACATAATAATAGCACAAATGTTTCTCTAGCGTCAACAATGAAATTAGATATATTATACTGCAAAAGTAGCGGTATTTCACGCTGCTTTTGTTTTGTAATCTAGTCCGTCCTCAGCATCGCTGGACATTATCTGTTTATTTGTCCAATTTAGAAATATCAACCGGGATGGTATAGGTCTTGCTCGTCAGGCTTTTGTACTTCTTGAGTGCGCTCTTTTGATTGTATGAAGCAAGGGACGTGTTTATTGATTTCTTTACGATGACCTTATTGGACTTATTTTTGACAATAAATGAATATGCCAAGACATTGGTTACAAAATGATTACCGGTGCTTGTGTAGTTTCCCTCATATCCCATGAAGTAAAGGTTGAGATTCTTGATTTTTTTACCCGTTGAGTTGTAAACATCGATGGGGACATAATATAGGTCAAAATTAAATTTATCGCCAGAGTATTTCGTCCCATCGAAGGTTTGAGGAGTTTCAGCGGAGTTTTTAATCTGACCGCAACCTCCGATGGTACTTAGCCAGCGCTGACCTTCTGCACAATATTTGCCAGACGTCAAAGAAAAGTACTTCAAAGTAGTTGTTAAATCCTTCTTTGTTGATGAATTAACAAATTTAATAGTCAGATATCCTGAATCATCGACAAGCTTTGGCTCTTGGTATTCGACGCACCAATTAATCCCGCAGCGATATGCCTTACCGGCGATATTTGAGGGTGGTGTCAGGATGCCGCCGGTGACTTTTGCCTTTACACCATTTGTATTGTAATCAATTTTGATCTGAGTCTTCGCCTTAGCAATAGCGGCCTTGGCCTTCGCAAGAGTAGACATGGACTTGAAGGGCGCTGAGTAGCTGCCGGATGCAACTAATTTGCCATCTTTTTCAGCTGTAATTTTCATAGAGACAAAGACATCAACGTATTTATCGCCTGCAGTGCCAACGAAATAAGAAAATGTAGAGCCCTTGCTTGCGCCTGCTGCATCGTACTTGGCTGTCTCCAGCTTAAAGAGCTGGTATGTTCCGAGAAGTTGGTACCGATAGGCAGGTAATTGCCCGGTCGACTTATCGGTCTTTACGGAACATCCGCCAAGCGTCTTGGCAGCCGCATCTGCTGCTGTGCATCGTTTGTAGGTAATCTCTTGAGTGTAATCAAGAGGTCCTTCTATAGCCTTCTTGGTTGCCGCATCAAAAAATTGTGCTGTATATGTGATATTGACTGGTTCTGTGGCCGAAACCGCCGGTACTGGAGGTTGTTTTTCACTCAGCCAAAACTTACCCTGCTGATAAGAGTTTGCTGGCACGCCAGAAGGAGGAACGGCAGCATCGGCAGAGAATTTATTTGTGAATAGAAAAAAGCAGATGAACAAAAAAACCAAAACACCAACTGAAAATAATATTATACTCTTCTTGCTACCCCTTATTCTGCTTTTTTGCACCATATTCCCTCCAATATTTTGATTCTTTAATGAACATATTATTAAACTAATTGCTACTAATGAAAACAGGGATCAATGCCGAGTCTTCTTCGATGGATTATTTATCATACTTCGACATATCAACAAGAATACTTGAACCTTTATTAATAAACTTATCGAAGGCGGCTTGGGCTGTTTTCTTATCCTTAAATGTATAAACGAAGGGAGGGCTGACTGTGAACCCGCCAATCACCTTACCGCTCTTGTTTTTTGCATTCATAGTGTAATTGATCAAAATCTCTACATATTCGGTTCCGTCCTTGTCACTGCTTTTATATCCGATGATGTACATAGCAATAGTGTCTTTCTTCTTGCCCAATAAATTGTACCGATCAATGGGCAGTTGGTAGAGACCGGCATCCAGATAAAAGTAGGAATGTTTAGCTGGATCAAATGTATTAGTGAATGTTGTGGGTTTAACGTTCAAACAACCACCTATCCACTTGTGCTTTTTATTTTGTGTGGAGCAGATTTTAGTTTTTGATGTAAGGCTGTACTTGATAGGCTTGTCTATAGGCTCTTTCGTACTTTTATCAACAAAGTAAAATTTATATTCCTGTTCCTCTTCCCCGACGAGTGTCGGCAGCTGCTTTTCGTTGCACCAATAGAGACCACAGCGATATGAGGCAACTGGCACTCCTTTGGGTACCTTGCTATCTGCAGAGAACTTATCAAAATAGAGGAATACACAGATAACTGCAAAAGCAAGAACCCCGATTGAGAGCAACAAGACACTATGTTTTTTAATGCTCACCTGTTTCTTGATAGCCATTTTCCCCTCCAAATATATTACTTGTATTATACCAATTGCTGACGAAATATGTCAAAGTTTATCTCGAAAAAATGGCCATTGCTGACCATTTTTTCTATCGGTTCATTATACGTCTTACTAAAATCTTGCGAAGTGGGCAAAGGCCTTGTTTGCTTCTGCCATCCTGTGCGTATCTTCCTTCTTCTTGATAGCGGCACCTTCGCCATTGTAGGCACTCAGAATTTCGTTGGCAAGCTTTTCTGCCATCGGCCGACCTTTGCTGGCTCGCGCTGCCTGAATAACCCAGCGCATTGCCAAGGCATTACGTCGCTCGCGGCTGACTTCCATTGGGACTTGGTAGTTGGCGCCACCGATACGCTTGCTTTTGACTTCAACGAGAGGGCCGACATTTTTGAGCGCTTGATCAAAGACATCGATCGGATCGGCTTTTAAGGTCTCGCTGGCTTTCATCAGCGCACCATAAACAATCCTCTCTGCGACAGTCTTTTTGCCGTTGACCATGATGTGATTGATAAACTTAGCTATCGTCCCGTTGCTGAACTTGGCATCGGGGAGAAGCTCATGTCTTTTAGTTTTTGCGTTTCCTCTTGGCATTTGTACTTTTCCTTTTCAAGCAGGCAAGGAATATTTCTTATCTTTTCAAACTTGCCAGACTTTACTAATAATTCGTTATTTATTCATTTACCAATTTTCATTAAATCCCCATTTAGCCAATAATCATTTGGAACTTGAACGTTGAATGGTTATTGAACATTGAGAATTGGTTATTTATTAATTATTCTTTTCCGCTCTTGGCGCCGTATTTGCTGCGTGATTGTTTGCGGCCCTTTACGCCGGTCAGATCAAGCTTGCCACGAACGATGTGATATCGCATACCTGGCAAGTCCTTTACACGACCGCCGCGGATCAGGACAACTGAGTGTTCCTGAAGCTCATGACCTTCGCCGCCGATATAGGCGTTGACTTCATATCCGTTCGTCAATCTGACACGGGCAAATTTCCGAAGCGCTGAGTTTGGTTTTTTAGGAGTCATCGTGCCAACTTTGATACAGACACCGCGTTTTTGCGGGCAGCCCAATTTCACCGGACGGTTTTGCAGATAATTAAAAGTGGTCTTCAAAGCAGTCGTCTTGGATCTCTTGACGTTCTTTTTTCTGCCTTGTCGAATTAATTGGTTGATTGTTGGCATAATTTAAACAATTTCTAATTATTAATTTCTAATTTTTAATCAAATCCTAATTTTTTAATTAGTTAATTTCTAAATTGGTTATTGATTCGGTCATTAGAAATTCTTAATTTTGACTTAGGATACTTTATCACATTGCTGTGTTTCTGTCAAAAGCGTTTACTCCCCTTCTACAAAGCCGGTACCGGCAGGGATAAGCTTACCGATAATTACGTTTTCCTTGAGACCACGCAGGTAGTCAATCTTACCAGAGATAGCGGCGTCAATCAGGATCGAGGTAGTCTCTTGGAATGAAGCAGCTGACAGGAAGCTATCGGTTTTGAGGGCCACACGGGTAATACCAAGGATGATATCTTCGCCAGTAATCAGCTTTTTGCCTTCGGCTGCTAATTTCTTGTTGTCCTCAATGATATCGGTCCTCGATAAGATCTGTCCCGGTAGGTGCTTGGAATCGCCGGCGCTTAGGATCTTGACCTTGCTATGCATCATCCGGACTATGACTTCGATGTGCTTGTCGTTAATATCCTGTCCTTGCGACTCATAGATGGATTGAACCTGCTTGATAATATAGTTTTGTGTCCTTGCGGTGCCAAGTAATTTGAGACTTTGTCCGAGGTCGTAATGGCCTTCCGTTAGAGCCGTCCCTTTCTCAACTTTATCGCCATCTTTTGCGAGTAGCTGAGTAATCTTGGATGTAATATAGGAAACTTCCAACTCACCCTCGCCTTTTACAACGGCTTTTCCGTGAGCTGTGCTGATCACACCGGAGATCGGGGTGCGAAGCGGCTTTTTATCAGAAGCTTCCGACTCGGCGATCGTTTGGTTTTTAATTACTTTTGCACCGGATTCAATAATAAACTTGTAACCCTCAGGAAGTGCGATCTCCTCGACTTTTTCGCCTTTGCCCGAGACCGTTATGGTGTAGTTATCGTCTGCTTTTACAATTTTGACCGTACCGGCAATCTCGGATAAAATAGCTGGTTTTTTCGGAATACGCGCTTCGAAAAGCTCTTCGACACGAGGTAGACCCTGAGTAATGTCCTCACCGGCCGCACCACCAGTATGGAAGGTACGCATAGTAAGCTGCGTGCCCGGCTCACCGATCGCCTGAGCGGCGATAATACCGATGGCTGTACCGATCTCAACCGGCTTGCCGGTAGCAAGATCGATGCCATAACACTTTTGGCAGATGCCACGCTTCGATTCACAACCAAGCAATGAGTAGATTTCAATTTCTTCAACACCGGCTTCGTTGAGCTTTTTCAATTCTTCGGCATGGATTATCTCGCCTGCTTTAATACCGGCGACTGATTTGCCGAGAGTCCGTCCAAGAATGTATTTGTCCCAGACTTCGCCGAATCCTTCGTAGAATTTCTTGGAGATTGTCCTCGTCCGCTTGGTACCGCAATCAGTGCCACTTACAACCATATCCTGAGAAACGTCGACGAGACGGCGAGTCAAGTATCCGGCTTCAGATGTACGTAGAGCGGTATCGGCACGTCCTTTTCTTGAGCCGTGAGTTGATACGAAGTATTCAAACACACTCAGGCCTTCTTTGAAGTTTGAGCGGATGGGCAGCTCGATGATCGCACCGGTCGGATCCGCAACCATACCTTTCATGGCGGCAACCTGTGTCATCTGTGAAATATTACCACGGGCACCTGATGTCATGATCAGGTAAAGATCATTTGCTTTGGGGAACTCGTTCATCATGTCTTTTTCCATTGCAGATTGGGCGCTCATCCAAGTCTCAACGACTTTGGCGTACCGCTCTTCGTCTGTGATAAGACCGCGCTGGAACAGTTTGTTGGTATTATCAATTTGCGCTTCAGCATCGCCTAAGATACCTGCTTTTGTTTCCGGTATATGGATATCTTCGACAGCAAAGGTCATACCTGACTTTTGCGCATAGGTGAAGCCCAGATCCTTGAGGTCATCAACAAATTTAGCAGTCGGCTCGATGCCATACTTGCGGTAGATACTGTCAATTAGTTTGCCAACAGCCTTTTTGTTCATCGCATCGTTGATAAAGCCGTAGTCGATGGGAACAATGGTATTAAAGATTAGGCGGCCAACAGTAGTTTCGACAATCTCCCGGCTTTCGAGACGAACTTTGATCAAAGCACCGAGATCGAGATGATTGAGATTAAAAGCAGAAACTGCTTCGTTTTCAGAAGAATAAATACCGCCCGTGCCCATAGCACCTTCTTGCACCATTGTCAGGTAGTAGCAGCCGAGGATGATATCTTGAGAAGGAGCAACGACAGGATCACCCGATGCCGGCTTCAAAAGATTTTTGGCTGAAAGCATAATATTTGCTGCTTCGTTTTGTGCATTATCGGAAATCGGCAAATGGACAGCCATCTGGTCACCATCAAAGTCAGCGTTAAAAGCCGAACAAACGAGCGGATGAATCTGGATAGCTTTACCTTCGATCAGGATCGGCTGAAATGCCTGAATACCAAGACGGTGAAGTGTCGGAGCGCGGTTGAGAAGTACATATTTGTCTTTGATGACATCTTCGAGGATGTCCCAGACAAAGGATTCGCCTTTTTCGATCAGACGGGTAGCATTTTTAACATTATGAACATATCCTTCGGAAATAAGACGGCCGATGACAAATGGCTTAAAGAGCTCCATTGCCATGACTTTTGGCAAGCCACATTGGTGTAGTTTTAATCTTGGACCGACAACGATAACCGAGCGGCCGGAGTAGTCAACACGTTTTCCAAGCAGATTTTGACGGAAGCGGCCTTGTTTGCCACGGAGCATATCGGAGAGCGAGCGGAGCTTTCTTTTGCCGCCTGTTGTTGAGGCAACTTTGTCTTTTCTGGCGGAATTATCAATCAGTGCATCGACAGCTTCCTGTAGCATGCGTTTTTCATTGCGGCAGATAACTTCCGGAGCACCCTGAGAAAGCAGCCGTTTCAAACGGTTGTTGCGGTTGATGACACGGCGGTAGAGATCGTTGAGATCGGAAGCTGCAAAGCGTCCGCCATCAAGCTGGACCATCGGGCGAAGATCAGGCGGGATTACAGGAAGACGAGAAAGCACCATCCAAGCAGGATTGATACCGGCTGTTTTCATGTTCTGAAGTACTCGAAGGCGGCGGAGAACCTTGACACGGGACAATCCGGTCGATTTGCCGATCGTTTCATCAATTTGCTTAATTTCAGCTTCCAGATCAAGAGATTTTAAGAGCTCAAGGATCGCTTCTGCACCAATACCGACGCGGACAATTTGGCCGTATTTGGCGTTTAGATCGCGGTAAGTCAGCTCAGAAATAATCATGCTTTTTGTGAGAGATTGGAGCTCAGATTTGGTATCTTTATAAGCTTGCTCGATCTCAGAGCGAGTCGCTTCTTCCCCGGCCTTGCCTTCAGAAACGGCCGCGATATACTCCTGATACTCTTTTTCCAAGCTTTCCAGACTGGCTTGACGGGTGTCTTCTCTTACTTCAAGAACAACATAGCTCGCAAAGTAAACGATCTTTTCGATGTCTGATGCTGAAAGATTGAGGATAATAGAGGCAACGGACGAGGAACCGCGCGAATACCAGATGTGGGAGACAGGAACTGCAAGATCGATATGGCCCATCCGAACACGTCGGACTGCTGATCGTGTCACCTCTACACCACACTTATCGCAGACAATGCCTTTGTACCTGATCTTTTTGTATTTTCCGCAGTAACACTCCCAGTCTTTGGTCGGGCCAAAGATTTTTTCACAAAACAGACCATCGCGCTCTGGCTTCTGTGTGCGGTAGTTGATGGTCTCCGGCTTCAAAACTTCGCCGTGTGACCATGCGAGGATGTCTTCAGGAGAAGCAACTGAGAGTCGAATCGCTTCAAAGTCCGAGACTGTCACCTGATCTTTAATTTCATAATTGGCCATATTTTCCTTGTATTAGATTATTTGGTAATTATTTATCTTCCTCATCGACAGCATCGGAGACAATGTCTTCATCCTCATCAGTCTGCTCGCTGGCAATTTCAGTCAGCTTCTCATCAAGCTCTTCGTCAGGATTTTCATCAACTTCAATCTCATCAAACTCATAGCCGGCTGGTGTTTCAACAGGTGTTTCAGCGGGTTTTTCTACCGGTTTATCGGCTATTTGCTGGGCTTCTTCTTTGGTTGTAATCAAATCGACGTCAAGGCACAAACTTTGCAGCTCTTTGACCATGACATTGAAAGCTTCAGGGATGACCGGTTTTTGGATTTTTTCACCCTTAATAATCGATTCATATATCTTGCTGCGTCCGACAATATCGTCTGATTTGATCGTCAGCATTTCCTGAAGAGTGTGAGCAGCACCATAGGCCTCAAGCGCCCAAACTTCCATTTCACCAAAGCGCTGACCACCAAACTGGGCCTTGCCGCCTAGAGGCTGCTGAGTGATCATTGAGTAAGGACCAACTGAGCGGGCATGCATCTTGTCATCGACTAAGTGATGAAGCTTGAGGACATACATGACACCGACAGTAGATTTGCGGTCGAATGCTTCACCGGTCTTGCCGTCATAGAGCTGGATCTTGCCGTCTTCGGGCATATTTTGCTCTCTGAGGCGCCGTTTAATCTCATCAACTGAAATACCTTGGAAAACAGGAGTAGCAATCTTGTAGCCGCCGGTCATAGCCGCGAGGCCGAGATGAGTCTCAAGGATCTGGCCGACATTCATACGTGAAACAACACCGAGCGGATTGAGCACTACATCAACCGGACGTCCGTCAGGCATGAAGGGCATATCTTGCTCAGGAAGAATCACAGAAATAACACCTTTATTGCCATGGCGACCGGCTAATTTTTCACCGACTGAGATCTTGCGGAGCTGAGCCACTGAAACTTCTACCATCTGGTAGACGCCGGTAGGCAGCTCATCGCCGTTTTCTTTTGAGAAAACCTTGACGTTGACAACCTTGCCGTATTCGCCGTGAGGTAAGCGAAGAGAGGAATCACGAACATCTTTGGCTTTTTCACCAAAAATGGCACGGAGCAGTTTTTCTTCGGATGACAGCTCAGTCTCACCTTTTGGCGAGATCTTACCGGTCAGAATATCGCCCGACTTAACTTCGGCACCGATGCGGATGATACCCATTTCGTCGAGGTTGCCCAAAGCTTCCTCTGAGACATTGGGGATGTCCCGGGTCAGGATTTCAGGCCCGAGCTTGGTGTCTCTGACTTCGATTGAATATTGTTCGATATGAACCGATGATAATTTATGATTTTTGACCAGACGATCCGAGATGATAATAGCATCCTCAAAGTTTGAGCCGCCCCATGGCAAAAATGCAACCAAAAGATTTTGTCCAAGAGCAATTTCACCCTTATCGGTTGCCGAAGAATCGGCGATTATATCGCCAGCAGTAACTTCTTCACCGACTTTGACGATCGGACGCTGGTTGATCAGAGTCCCCTGATTTGAGCGGACAAATTTCTCAAGATAGTATTCATCGTCAGCGCCTTTACCGGTTTTGATGCGGATTAGCTTGGATGAAACATGGGTGACTTTACCAGAATTGGCAGCGAGGATGATCTGGCCGGAATAATGGGCGGCTGACGCCTCCATACCCGTACCGACGATCGGAGAGTCAGGCATCACAAGAGGGACAGCTTGGCGTTGCATATTTGAGCCCATCATCGCTCTGGCGCCATCGTCGTGCTCGACAAACGGGATAAGCGAAGTGGCGATTGATACGATCTGCCTCGGAGAGACATCCATAAACTCAACTTTGTTGGCATCCTCGATATCAGGGTGACCATAACGGCGTACGATTACCTGCTTACCTTTGATAAAGCCTTTTTCATCAACTTCGACTGAGGCTGGGGCGATAATCGCCTTTTCTTCGGTGCCGGCGTCGAGATAAAGAACTTCGCTGGTAACGCGGGCCTTGCCATTTTCTATCTTAACCTTGCGGTATGGAGTTTCCATAAAACCGTAGTCATTGATCCGGGCGTATGTGGCCATATAGGAAACAAGACCGATGTTCGGACCTTCAGGCGATTCAATCGGACAGATGCGGCCATAGTGTGATTCATGAACATCACGAACTTCAAATCCGGCTCTTTCACGGGAAAGACCGCCGGGACCGGTAGCAGACAAGGTTCGTTTGTGCTCAAGCTCAGAAAGCGGATTGGTCTGATTCATAAATTGCGAGAGCTGTGAGGAAGAAAAGAACTCTTGCATGGCGGCAACGACCGGGCGTGAGTTTACCAGTGCCTGCGGTGTCATATCAGCAGCTTCGATCACACTCATACGGTCTTTAATGATCCGCTCGACGCGCAAAAGTCCGACGCGGACGCGTCCCTGGACTGATTCGCCAACTGCTTTGATACGGCGGTTTTTGAGGGCGTCAGTATCATCTGGTTTGGCCCCTGGAGTGTTGTTGAGACGAATAATCTCTTTGATTGTCTCAACCAGGTCTTCCTTGCGGAAAACGCGGTTTTCCGGCGTATTTTCGACATCAAGACCGAGACGCTGATTTAATTTGTAGCGTCCTACTCGGCCGACATCATAGCGCTTGGGCGAGAAAAGCATTGTCTCGATGAAAGATTTGGCTGACTCAGGAGTTGCCAGATCACCCGGACGGATCCTCTTGTATGTTTCTACCAAGCCCTGCTCATAAGTTTTGGCCGGATCTTTGTCGATTGTAGCGTCAATAAACTTGAGGTCATCGTCGACATCAACATCAGTAAAGAGTGATTTGATCTCTTCGTCGGTAGCGACGCCAAGAGCCCGAAGAAACGTAGTGATAGGAATCCGGCGTTTGCGGTCGACCTTGACCGTGATAATGCCTTTCGCGTTGCTTTCGATCTCAAGCCATGCGCCACGATTTGGGATGACTTTGGCACCGAAGTAACTTCTGCCGTTTGTTTTCTCGGCAGTGAAAAGTACGCCATAGGAGCGAACAATCTGGGAAACGACACAGCGCTCAACACCATTGATGATGAAGGTACCACATCGTGTCATGATGGGGAAATCACCGAGGAAAACTTCACCCTCTTTGATCTCTTTTGTCTGCTTGTTTAGAAGAGAAACTTTGACACGGAGAGGTGCCTTAAAAGTCAGGTTTTTCTCGCGAGCTGTCTTTTCGTCGATTCTCGGCTTATCCAGATAGTAGCTGTTGAAAGCTAGAGAGTAGAGCTCTCCGGTAAAGTCTTCGACAGGAGTAATCTCATCAAAAAGTTCCTTCAACCCCTCTGTGAAAAACCATTCGTAAGATTTGGTCTGAATCTCAATCAGATTTGGCAGCGCCTCAAAAGGTGATTCTTTGTGGGACATCACTCGTGGTGCTTTGGTTTGCGTTGGCATTTCTCTCCTATGATTATAGTCGCTTAAAGTAATATTCTTATTTTAATAAAAGCTGTTTTCACCCAAAACCTGTGAATACGCACAAAAAAACGCCCTGTCATGAAGGGATTGATTTAATTGATGCTTTTAGTTCGAGCCCAAACGATAAGCAAGTTCGTTTTCCACTCTAAAAATAATTCTATTAAGATAGATAATAGCACACGAGAAATCACTTGTCAACACAAGTTTTCGTTTTGTAGAGTTAATGTCTCAATTATAAACCGGCCATACCAAATGTCAAGAAGACTACTCACAAACAGCAAGTTATAAAGTCAAAAGTTCGTAAAGTTTATAAAGTCAGAGGTTAAGATTCGAGAGATGAAATACTACCGCTTATCCGAGGGCTAAAGGCTTTATTCTTCCCCTTTATCAAGGTGAAGAAAAGATGGTGTCAGAATAAACCTTGCCTAGCATCTTCTAATTCTCACTCCCACCCCACCCAGCCTCCCCTCAGGCAGGGGAGGAGAATGGGTAAGCAATTTTTCACTGCCGAAGAAGCACTGTAATTTTAAGGGCAATTCTGATTATATAGTGCCTCTTTATCATAAATAACCGCTTACCAAGGCTGGTTCTCCCCCTGCCCGAGGGGGAGTAAGAGGGGGTGGGAGCGTTAATACCCCATCTGACTTCCCCTAATCTAGGGGAAGAGCTCGAGGAGTCCCCCTGTCCTCTACGTTAAAAAAGTATTAAGAAAAAAAAATTAGAGCTTACTCAAAGCCAGTTTGATCTCGCCGATCAATTGATCAAGATTTTGATGAGTAGCAGCTGAAACGACCAGCGGCTTGACGCCGGCTTTTGACAGCTTTTTAACCTTTTTTTGGAGCTCTGTCCCTTCTACGCTATCAGCTTTGTTGACCGCAACAATTTCCTTTTTATCGCACAATTCCTTGGAGAATTCGGAAAGCTCCGTACGGATAGTTTCGTAATCATGCAGTAAATCCGGAGAGTTAGCATCAAGCAGATGGACAAGTATCTTTGTGCGCTCAATATGTCTTAAGAATCGATCTCCAAGCCCTTTGCCAGTGTGCGCGCCTTCGACAAGGCCGGGGATGTCGGCAAAAATGATGTTTGAGTCCTTGTCGCGATATATACCCAGATTTGGAGTAAGCGTAGTAAAGGGATAATCGGCAATCTTGGGCTTAGCATTTGTCAAAGAAGCGAGCAATGTTGATTTGCCGGCATTGGGCAAGCCGATCAGACCGACGTCAGCAATTGTTTTCAGGACCAATGTGATCTTGGCTGATTCGCCTTTCATACCTTCTTTGGCCCACTGAGGAGCTTGCTTGATAGAGGTCGCAAAATGCTGATTGCCCCAGCCGCCTTTACCGCCCTTCAAAAAAACAATTTCTTCCCCTGCGTTCTGGAAATCACAGACGAGCTCACCTTTTTGCCAGATCTGCGTCCCCGGCGGTACGATGAGTGTAAGATCTTCTCCGTTTTTGCCGGATCTGTTTTTGCCCATGCCGCCCTGGCCGTTTTCAGCCAGATAACGACTCGATTTTTTGAATTCCAAAAGGCCGTGAGTGGTCTCCTCAACCTTAAAGATAATATCACCGCCCCGGCCGCCGTCGCCCCCATCAGGGCCTCCATTGGGGATGTATTTCTCACGACGAAAAGAGACAGCGCCATTACCGCCATTTCCCGCTTTCAGATAGATTTCTGCTTCATCAGTAAACATTTGTTTGATAATAACACAAATTGGGCATTTTTGCCATAGATTTCTCCACTTTTGCTATCCAACCGCTTCTTTGCTATATTTTGCTTACGCTTCGTGGCGAAATCGTGAGAGGAGGCAGTACATGCCTTCGAAAACAGAATTATTATCAACGGAGTTTCCGTTCGGCGGGTCAATCAGAATTACAGGTATTGGAAATCATTTCACCTGTAATGCCCCGAACATGACAATCGCAGAAGTCGCGATAGCTGCATATGCCAGCTTTCTTGGCCGTCCGCTCGATGTTGACACGATGAAAAGCCGGGTTAGTATCGTGAAGTATGATCCCGACGTCCCCGGCTACGTAGAGGTCAGCATCACCAGTGTCCTCACGCCCGCAGTGTTCGCGCTGATGCACGAGATGACTATCACTGCTCCAATTGTAACGATCGTCATTGATGGCATCTCGGCGACGATCGCCGGCCGTCCGACGTGGGGTCAGGCTATCATCAGTGCCTATCGCGATGTACCTGATGCGCCGCAGCTCGACGCCGGTGAACCGAATGAAGTGCTCCTGGGCTCGCTTGAAGTCATCGAGTATGATGACACCCCCAGCCATCCGATCCTGCATCTGCGCACCAAGAAGACGCTCGAAGCGCGCCTCGTTTCCTTCTTTGAGGCCAATCCCTACACGGTCAATACGGCGCGGCAAATCGCCATTCGTCTGCGCGAGCAGATGCCGGAGATCGAGCGCGAACTGCAGCGCCTCGAAGCGAAGCACTTCATCCAGAAGCTGAGTTATCCGGGATCAGACGTCTACCGGTTTATCCCGCGAAACCAGTAGACGATCCGACGAATTAACATGGACGTTCCGTAGTCCCGCTCGCCTCACAGCCGGCGGGATTTTCGGTTTAATATGGGCAAAATAATCAATTCTACGCTTATAAAAACAGAACAGACGGTCTGATATTAGACCGTCCTGGATACCCCCGTCTGTTCAATCTTTCTGACCCTTTTAGTATCAACACGCACGCCCTATGCCGCGCGGGGCACACCGTTGAGCATGCGCAGATCGATGTGATTGACGATCTCTTCCTGGAGATGCGCCTCCATCACGCCTGGCGTTTCCGCCACCAGCTCCTGAATCAGCCACCTGTCCCTTACGCCATCATTTGCCGCCACCCCGAGGAGACGGACCATACTCTTGTCCCCGCCTGCTTTTTCTGCGCTCCCGAGCAGTCCTGTGATGGTGACGTTAAACCCGCCGCCGGAAAACTCATCCCAGGAACACTGCGCTCCCCAGCATGACGTCATCCGCTGAAGGGCGCTACCGATGACAACCGGCATCCCGTCCTCGGCCGTTTCACCGTCAAGCCACACCGGAAGGTGAAACCGAAGCGCCAGCTCGCGGTTCATATTCTGGCCGTGTTCGGGCGTCTCGACGCTGTCGCCGAGGAACCCGCATACGCCATGTTGCAGATACGTGATCCACGATAGCGAGCCGGTCATCGGCTTGTCCTTGAAGAGGTACTCGACCGGACCGATACCGGGGAAAAGCAGCTCTGCGATGTGCCTCTTCAGCGAGAGAAAGTACTGACTGATGCAGTAGGCCATTACCAGCGTGCCCGGCTGGCCGTGCCAGTCACCTTTGTCATCCGCGGGCCAGTAGATGCCAAGGAACTCCGCTCTCAGGCCCTCGTCTTGCAACGCATTGTCGCAAAAACGCAAGAGCGGGTCAGTCGGATTGAGCCGCCGCAATGCATCGCCGGCTTCATCCATCAATTCCAATGACGACTGGAAGTCGTCGCCTGCATTTCCCATAGCAGGGCACCCCTTTCGTTTTAGTCCAATAAAATGTAACCGCCGATCGCTTCGACGTACTTTAGTTTGGACATTGGCAAAACCATACAACAGAATGTCCAATTTGTAAACATTATGACACAGTCTTAAACCGTTGCTAGAACCGTCAAATATTGCATAAATAATATGTTTATGTTATAGTATCGAAGGAATCCAATTCTTTTGCCTGGGATTATAAAGGAGGAGACTTTTGCTTGCACAGTATCACGCACGCACCTTGGAGCAACTACTGGCCATCGTCGCTGGGGGAAACCCCGATCCCCACGAGCGTGGACCAGTAGTGCTGGTTATCAATGTCTGGGATGGGCGGACCATCGTAGCTGACTATTACCACCACAGTGGTCCCAAGTACCAGAATCCGGACGAACGGACCAATTACGAGTATTTCCCAGATCCCAACCAGCTCCGTGGACTCGTCGAACGTCTGCTCGCGACCGGGAAGTCGTTCGTCACCCAGACTGGAGACGACGATATGGTCTGCACCCTCCAGTGGTGCATCACCATACCGGCGACGGATTAACCGGCAGCATTTCACCACCCCGTCCCCAGCCTTTCGGCTGGACTAGGACATGTCCAGCAGGGCGCCCCGAAAAGGTGCCCTGTTGTTGTATTGGAGGATAATTCTACTGTCTCTTACGTCTAACTCCGTTTTTCTTGCCGGTATCAATCTTTTTCATCGTCTCCCGGACAGCGATGCGGGGCAGAGTCGATTCATTCTTTAGAATATAACTTCTGACTTCCTCTTTCTCCTGGACGGTGAGAGCACGGAGAAGCCACGACACTGCTTTGGTGATGAGGATTTCTTTTTCGCGTTTTAATTTCTCAACCGTTTCAAAAGCAAGCCGGCGCATTTTGCTGTCATTGATCTCTCGCACCGGCTTTGTCTGCAGGACCAGACTAGCCCGACGGAGCGAGATGATTTCGCTTGAGGAAAATCTACGTATTGCCTTCTCCCAATCCACCCATCTTCCTTGTACCTCGGCGCCGGTAATTGCCGATTGACAGATGACATCAATTTCAACCCATCCTCTTGCCTTTTCTAGCCACTTTTCGATGACTGAAAAGGAAATCTGCGACCGTATTTGCGGCTTTATCAATGTGAAAATCTTACCGCCGACTGCGTGCTCCTCAAAAGTCTCACTGGCAAACAGTCCATTTAATATTCCGATGAGTTCATCAGTTTTAGCATCGCTTTTGACAACCTCATTTGCGATTTTCACGAGATCGCCAGTCTTTGCGCCGAGCACCTTTTTTTGTGTACCCAAATACCGCCGGACGAAATCCTGCTCCTCATCCGTCATCTGCTTGCGCGGAAGAATACGAATTTTTCCCTTAATTGAGATTGGCATTTTCCAGCGCTTTCTGAATATATTCCCCATGCCCTAGGCAGACAGGAAGAGCCATAATTTGCTCCAAAGACTTAAACTCCATTTTGCTGCCTTCCAAACACTTAATTGCCTGACCCTTGCTATATTGCTCCCAGTAGATATGCACTTTGGGCCTATCCGGCAGATCATAGCGATCAGTCAGTAGCAGTTGAGGGTTTTTCAATCTATAGCCTGTTTCCTCGGCAAATTCGCGGATGGCCGCTTCTTTGGGCTTTTCGCCTTTTTCTACTCCGCCGCCGGGCAGACACCACGTTCCTCCAAAACTGACTCCAGGTAGATCATCACGGAGCTGAAGTAACACTCTATGTTCTCTGATCAGTATAACGTTTGCATACTGCATATAGCCAAAAAGAAAGTTTTATTTAATTAGCACTGCGACCACTAGAGCAATCACGGTAAATCCAGCGAGCCAGGCGATCATCTGGAAAAACAATGTGACTGCTTCCTTCTTCTTGCCATCGAGATAGAGCATTAATGGCTTGCCAAGGACAAGACCGCCGACAACGATAGCGGAGAGAGTAAAGAGCAGCAGGACTGCAATCGGTGTGATAAAGGTGTCTGTTTTGCCAAATAGCTTATCGCCGTTTTGCATCAAAGTTCCGACCAGCGCAATGTAGATGAAAGTCAAAAGTGCATTTAGAAAACCATTTTTGTTCATAGAACTCCTTGTTTAAGAAGCTAGAATTTTACAATTGCTAGACGGATTTTGCAATAGCTAGTTGATACGCCTGTCCCCTATCTACAGCAAGGTAAATGTCCATATTCCATTTCGATGCATGATCAGAGAGACAGAGATTATCGACGATTTTTGCGCCTGATTTTTTGCTTTAATTCGGGCATGATCCTCCTTGCTATAAATATCGCCTGACAGTTTTTTTGTATTTAATATATGGCTCGCCAAAACTTTTCTCAAGAAACGCCTCTTCACCGAGTATGATAAAGTGATAAACCGCCATGCTGTATATCCCCAGCAGTAGGATAAGCCAGTTTGCGGCAAAAATCATTGACGCGATCGTCAAAAGGTCAAACCCCAAGTACATGGGATTGCGGCTCAAGCGATAAAATCCGCCGGTGATAAACTTTGTTTTTTCTGTCGGCAATCCCAATCTGGTGGAACGGCCCAGATTGATCATGCTTAAAATAATGATGATCAGCGCAACTGCCGATATAATATAAGATACTACCCTTGATATCTCATTTGACTGCTGAACGACAAAGTAGCGGGTAAACGATAAGAAGTAAATTATCCAAATTGCATATCCGGCGAATTTGCCGGTATAGAAGAAAAATGGGTGAATTGTGGTTTTGCCAATCAGATTCATAATTCCCGCATTCCGGTTATTTCTCCAGCCGACTTTTGAGGTCGATGAGCGGCTTGAGTGAAACCTCGTCAGCCGTTTCCTTGTTTCTAACATAATATTCAAAAGGATTATCTAAATCCTTAATTAGTAAGATCATATAAATGAGAATAAATGGTACAAAGATTACAAAAAAGATATTTTCATAAAATGGTTCCAATCTGGTAAATATCAAGCCGAGCGTCAGGACAAATGTGATAATTTCAGCAATTGTATAGCCCGACCGATTAAACGAGGTTTCTCTGATTGAATGCGCGCGGTTGAGCAACCGGCGTAAATTGTTCTGTTCCTGCTTCATACGGACGATAAAATTTGCCTGAGTCAAGCTCTCGAATTGTAGAAAATACTGATTAAATCCCTTCAGCTCTGCCATGACTTCAATCGTTTTTGTTTTTTTGTAAAACCAGTTGATCAGACAAACATTTAGTTTTTTAATATGATTTAGGCAACTGGCAGCTTGTTCGGCTTTTTTGCCTTCGTAAAGTATCTCAACCTCATCGGTAATCGCTTCCAAACTACTTGCCATCTCGCCGGGGATTTTCTCGCCCTCTTTATAATCAACCAACACACCGGAGATCAAAAAGCCGATTAAAAATATATTCGCCGAGATCAAGGCGGTAAACAGCGAGCTCAAAGAGATGAATTCAAATCCTTGGTTGTGAGCAATAAGTTTGAATACTACTATCGCAAATATGTATGGCAACACCTTTATTGCCAGCCGCCATTTTGTTGAGAAAAGTTTATTCATCGTTAACCCTTATTTATGCCTTAACATTTTACGCTAAAAAAAGCACAAAGAAAATATTTGTTGCCTGACAAAGTCTGCATTTTATTATTTTCTAAATATTCGCTACGTTGACGGCAGCTAGCGGTAGAACAATTGAACTGATCCTAAAGTAAATTGCCTACATATGTAGTAGTTGGAATACTTTATAGAGCAAAAATACCGGCCATACGATGGCTTTTAAAATCGCCAAGACAATAAGCCAAAATCCATGCACTTGCTGGACGTAATAGATTGCGGTACCAATAATTCCCAAGAAATATGTCCAGCCCCATGCACTGCCAGGGCGCTGATAACGCGCTGGCTTTGGATTGCAATACACCGTTTTATCTGTCTTTTCTTCAGTTGCCATTTGATCCTCTTCTTAATTTAACTCATTAAAAGTAATTCTGAACTGTAATTCAAGAACAAAATTGAAAAAACCTTCTAGGGGCAATTACTGATACTTATCCAGCTTCTTCAACGACTTTTTCACAAACTTGCCAAACTGGTGATCTTTATCTCTCTTTTCTTGCTCTGTCATTTCGAAAAATTCTGTCTCTTTTTTGAGCCTAAGATAATTATCGTATTGATTGGGATCAAGCCGGCCGGCGTGAAGCGCTTCAAGGACAGCACAGCCAGGCTCATTGGTATGGCTGCAATCGGCAAATTTACATCCGGCAGATAAGGTTTCAAAATCATCAAACACTTGGGCAACGCCTGATTCGAAATCCGCCAAGCCGACTTCCCGCATACCGGGATTGTCGATCAGTACCCCGCCGTTGGGAAGGAAAAACATCTCCCTATGAGTGGTTGTGTGTTTGCCCCGGCCTGTCCCTTTGCCGATTGCGCCGGTCTTTACTATTTCATCACCGATTAGTTTATTAATTATTGTCGATTTGCCGACGCCGGATGAACCGAGGAAGCAATATGTTTTATCCTTTACAATAAAGGATTTTAAGCTGTCCAACCCCTCATCGGCCGAAGTGCTCGTCCCCAAAACCTCAACCATATTTAGGCGATGTTTGATTTCAGCTAATTTAGTATCCAATTCATCCTTTGAAATAAGGTCAGCTTTGTTAAGCACAATTACCGGCTCGATCTTTTCCTGCAGACAGAGGGCACAATACCGCTCAAGGCGGTTTAAGTTGTAATCGCGGTCTACTGATTCGACAATAAAGGCAACATCGACATTGGCGGCGATAATCTGGATTTGATCTCCCCTCCTCTTCCTGATTGCAGACTTTCGAGGAATGATATTTTTAATAACCGCCTGATCATTGTCAGTGACTTCAATTCCTACCCAATCGCCTACTGCAGGAAAGTCTTCCCGTGTGGCAGCGTTGAAAATCTGTTTGCCGGTAACTCTGGCATTGTACTCTTGGTGTGATGTTTTCACACGGTAAACCTCTTTGTGCTCGGCAATTACGCGAGCAGTTTCAATATTATCTTCTAGTTTATTATCCATTTTGTAGTTTATTAAATTGGCCTTTGGTTATATAAATCCTTACCCTTGGCTTTTCAACTTTCTCCAATGCCAGCTCCTCCCGCTGGCCGTAATCACAGCCGATAATCTGGCTTGTTTCAAGATCAAGATCAATGTAATATCTCGTATTTTTATCTTCCACTTCTTTCATGCTCTCTTTCTATAATAATTAGCAATTTAATTATGCCATAATCTTACGCCAAAAAGATTGGCAAGAAAATATAGAGATATTTATGAAGGAATAGTTACGCAAGTGCTTGCTAAAAATAGCATATAGTGTTATAAAAATACTATTGATGCTCTCCTATACTGGGCATCGAGCGAAAGAGGCAAGACAAATGCAAGACCAGTTGTTGCTCATCAGCCAGACGACCGATCCGGCCGAAAAGGCCAAATTGATCGCCGATCTGGTCGGCAAGCTGCCGAAAACGTCCGAGAACGAGGACGCGACCACCGATTACTCCAGCATCTACAAGGAAGCCACCAAGTCGGGCGAAAGCGCCATCATGATCGCGGCCGCCGACGTGCTCCTCGCCGACAATGCCGCCGGTTTCAGTGCCCTGGACGGCGATGATGACAAGGATCCGATGATGAACGTGCAGATGGTCCTCTGCACCGGACTCGACAGCGAGGAGCGCCTCTCCAGCGTCATGGCCGTAGCCGCGAACCGGCATGCCGGCATTGGCTTCTATGAGGATGAAGCGGCCGGCTACTTCAACGCCCTGAAGCCGCTCCGTGGCCAGTACCCGGCGCTGGACGATAAGCTGACCGATCTCCTGCAGAGCATCGTCAACACCTTCGGCGGCGATCTGACCCTGGACGACTAGGCGATGCAGCCTGCGCCATGCCGTACAATAGAATAAGAAGTTCCCGACCCCTCGCCCACCTTTGGACGAGGGGTCGCTGGTATAAGACTAGGAAATCCACGCATGCGTACGCCGTCAAGTGTTTTCTAGAAATAATAAACCAAAAGGCACCTTAGGAATTGGTGCCTCAGTAGGCTTTCTCCGGATAGGATAAAATTATTCGCCGGCGGTGGCGTCTGTATTATCAGAGTTTGATGATGAGCTGTCGTCGATCGTAGCCGAGCTGGAGGAAGTATCAGAGGTGTCTGGACTAATCGTTGTATTATCGTCCGAGCTGGAGCTTTGACTGGCTGCTGTGTCATCTACTGAGCTTTGATCACTGCTTGTCTGATCTGACGAGGAGTCTTTGGCTGCTTTTGAACGGTAAGCATAGATACCAACGCCAGCTAATACCGCAACTACGATAATACCGATAATGATCGGTATTGCCCCTGCTCCTTTTTTCTTCACAAGTTCCATTCGCATCCTTTGTTTGTTAATTTGCTCATTAATGATACAGGACGGAAGCTGAGAAAGGGCTTAGAAACTATAACTTACTTAATTATACTTTTCCTACCTTGAGTAATTGCTTTATCAATTTTCTGCCCAATTTAAATAGTGACGAAACTCTTCCAAAAAGCCAAAAACAAACTGGTCTCTATCTTCATCAATCATTTGCTTAAGCTTGTCTATTGGATAAAATTCGGCGCCTGCAAGCTCCTCTTCTTGGATTTTAATCATACCGTCATAATCGCAAATATATAAAGCGTGGTGCTCCCGCTCGACTTCATTGTTTGGATAATCTTCATCGATTTTAAAATTGTCAATCAGGTGCATCTCCGCTTTAATTCCTAATTCTTCGAGTAGCTCTCTTTTTGCTCCCTCCTCATATGACTCACCCTTGTGAAGATGGCCGGCGGCTGATGACGTCAGAAGATTTGGCCTCCTCATATTCGGACCGCGTCTTTGTATCAACAATTCGCCCTCTTTGTTGAATACTAAAACTACCGCTACCCTATGCCACAATCCCTCTCTGTGACACTCACTTTTCAAGCGCTCTCCTATGATCTTATCGTTCTCATCTACTTGATCTACAATTTCATCTGACATAATATTCCCAAATTAAACTTCGTTGATCCTCAAAAGATCCCAGAAATCATAGAGGGCTATTCCAAGATATAAAAGGATTGAGACCACAAGAGTTATTTGAAAGATTGAAGGAATCAGTATTTGGATTATTATAACAAGAGATATTAAGAGCAGGGCAAGGAGGAGCATGAAGATAAATGTTGCAATATGGGCAAGATATCTCTGGCCGATTGCTGCGACATTGCACTTTTCGTAGGTAAAGGCAAAATTGGCAAAGCAAACAGCAACTAAAAGAATGCTGACAAGGAGAAGAAAATTGCCGATTTGCTCGATCGGCAACAACTGCGCAGAGTTTGCAATCATCGGAAAAAAGAGCACAGCTACTATCAGAACTAAAATATTCTTGATAATATTCTCACCCAAATAGGAGTTCTTTTTCATCTGTGCCCTTATTTATTTATAACTAAATCTTATTCTCAAAGCAGTTGGGTTGCAAGACAATTGCTTGATTGGTATCTTAATCAATAGGCGTTTGTTTCATTCCATCCCTCGGTCTGTGGAAGGAGGTCACCATGACAGACCAGCTACCTCGACAAGACTTTGTCGAGATCACGATCACGATCCGAGTGCCGACCGGTGTGACGCCGATTGTGAGCGTCGACACCGCAAAGCCAAACCCTGCGCCTGCCGAACCGGAGAGCAGCGACCTCTATAATGTCACCAGTAAATTGGTGGGGACGTTCTATCGGACCCCAAATGAAAATGAAAAGCCGTTTGCGGAGGTTGGTGACACGGTCGAAAAAGGGCAGACTGTCTGCATCGTTGAGGCCATGAAGGTCCTCAACGAGATAACGTACGACGGCGACAAGCCGATGAAGGTGCTGTCCTTTCCGGTCGAAAATGCGGCGGTTGTCGAAGCGTGCGTACCTCTGGTCGTCCTCGAGCCGATCCCCGAGGAATAGCCGGCATATCCTCGCAGTGTGTACAAAAGGAGGTGATAATTTTTGTCCACATTGCGAAACCAGAGCAATTAATAAGGTTGATTTCTCTGGTTTTTATTTTTAGAAGAAATTAGTTTTTGTTTACAAGCTATGGCTATATTGCTATAAGGTAAGTACGCCCATGGGGGCGAAACATTCAGGAGGTGGCAGCATTTGGCTACCAAACGCACACTATGCGAGCAGCAATTCTGGCCAAATTTCTGCTACGCCAACCACGGTACCGCAGCGGTCGATGAGATAATCGATCTGCTGTGGGAAAACAAAAAGGCCCGCAAGAAGAATATGACACTTCTTTTGCACTGTTTGCTGATGCTTCACCGGGCCACCGGGAGCCATCTGGAAGTACTCGATCAGTTCAAACGCATTCCACAGATGACCTCCGTGATGATCCCCGCGATGCTTTCCTATGTCGAAGGTTTTCGCGGAAGCAACGGCGAGAAAACCGGTCTTTCTACGGTTCTTTCCCGCTTAATCGGCAGCAGCGTAAAAAATCTACCTGACCAGACTGACGCAATCCTTAACAGTCTGCTCGGACTGCGGATCTTCCCCTCTAGGTACTTCTTGTATCTGACTGCATCTTTGAAGGCTGTCGCTGACTTAGAAAAACGGCGCCGGCTGTATGCGCATGCGGTTTCCTTCATGCGCGAGCGAAACCCTCAGGTAGCGCTTGATCTAACGCTTTGGGCATCAACTGAAGGTGTTGAGTTCGAATGGCCTAAATAACGCACATAAGCGCACAAAGAGAGCCGGAGGAGCGGAATATGCGAGTGAGAATGGATTGCTGGGGACCAAACTGCATGAGATTCGTCTACATCAATTGCAAAACGCCTAACCCCACTATAATCGAGGTCAAGGATGGACTAAAGAGGCATAAAGGCTGGACGACTGGTTATGGAACACGGCCATACTGCCCTGAGCACAACAGCTACCGATGGTAGCCTTTAAAAGGAATTATTGCCGAGAGGCAGCAAACGGAATTGCCGGGTGATGAGCAGATGCTCGTCACCTGATTTTTTATAGATCAGTGCTATTAGTAAATAAAGCCAACGATTTTGCCGCTGCTGGATGACATCTTGCGAGAACTTGTCTTGCCCCAGCCGATTGCATTCATCTCTGAGATAGTAAATGTTCCATCGTCGTTGACTGATTCAACATAGGCAACATGGCCGAGCCATGATTCGCTTGTCTGAACTATAGCGCCAACTGCAGGCGTTGAGCCGGTAGCATAGCCGGCACGGCGGGCAGAGCTCACCCATGTCCTTGCGTTGCCCCAGTTTGAAGGAACAAACCGACGGGTTGCAACATAGTAGGTGCACCAACCATAAGGATAGCCGTTGACTGAAGATCCCGGCCGGGCATTGACTGTACTCCGAGTGGCAGAGTCGCGGGCAACGGTGTTGCGGGCAGAAGCTAATTTTTTGTCCTGATCGGCTTTTCTCTTGGCCAACTGTGAGGCAGAGACCTGATACCCCCGTCTCGGGACCGAGAGCTTATCACCGGGTTTGATGATATCATTTGTCAGATTATTAACATATTTGAGAGTCGGTAGTCCGACTCCAAATATATTGCCGACACGCAACAAAGTATCGCCTGATCGGACAATATAAGCCACATCTTTTTCGCTATTATCGGGGAATGGTTCAGTCCGCTCCGTCAGCTGAGTATAGACCGGCGCAACATTTTGAGCGAAGCCGTCCGTGACAACCTTGGCGCTTATCGACTGATCGAGTGCAACAGCATCATTTTTTATTACTGGCGTAAAATGGTCAATATTATCGACTATACCAGACTCCATAGCCGGATCGAGCGGGATCAGCTGGCTAGCCAACTCTTCGGCCCTGGATTTTTGGGCAAAATTAGCTACAAGCACCACTACCAGCAACGAACCGATGGCAAAATGAGGCATCAGCCGCGTGTTATCAAACAAAGCTCTGAAAGCGCTTAGACCGGATTTAATAAAATACGGGACTTTCATGACTTGCAGAAAGCACGAGTGGAATAGAGATGCTGTGGGGGATATTAATTTGTTGGTCTTTGGCAGCGTCTCGTCGGGAGACGAGGGGGGTTCTAAATCAAAATTGATAATCATTGTTTATTGCACTGCTTTTCACAGTACGCGCACTATTGTACCAAGCACAGAGAAAAAGTCAATCCTCACCAGTCAATCCATGGCGTCTCAACGGGTTAAAACCCTGATCTGCCTTGGGGAAACAAACAAAATGTTTACGCCATCAGGGGCTGTAATATTTTTTGGCGTAAGATCAAACACAACGCTTTTTGAAGCAACATCCCGTCCGGAAAAGTCTAAATTGACTGCAAAATCACTGCTTGTGTACAGGTCGGGATTTGCTCCTCCCGCGTTGAACGTCACAAATACTTCGCTGGTATCAATACTTGAGATATTATCCTGATTATAGTTTAGAAACTTAAAGCTTGAAACAGAAATTGTGCGGCTTTTTTCTAAACTGGCGACTTTGATCTCGACTGAAATCTTGATATTGCCCGAACCAAGCGCCGTGCCGTCAGGAATCTGCAAGCTAACTTGGCTTTTCCAATCGGATTTGATCTGCGATAAATCAATCGGCTGGGTTTCGACATATTTGATGTTGCTTAGAATATCTCTTGAGCCAGTCAATTCGACCATGTTGGGCGATAATGAAATATCTGAGAGGAAAAGGCCGGATGGAAGTTCGCCGGCAAAAGAAGCCTTCACGCCAACGGTCTTGAGATTGGATCCTTTAATGATCGAAATTACTGCACTAACCTCCTTGGGGGTAATCTCAATCTTATCGGGGATCAGATTTGAGGCCGGCGGGATTGACAGCTTAAGATCACGAGTGAAGCTGTTACTCTCTCCGTTGAGACTGACAGTGGCGATCACTTCGGAAATGCTGTCGATCTGACTTTTCGGGCCCTTGATCTCGCCAGTGGTATCAGCAATCTCAATACTACCGACAGTCATCCCGTCAACTGCTGAGCCCTCCACTCTCTTGACGATCGGCACCGATTTAGTGATCACCGGCTCCAAGCTGACCAAGATTGTGTCCGGATCTTTGGAAAGGATAGCAACCCCCGAGATTGAGCTGGTGATAGTCACCGGAACGTCAAATGTCCCCTCGTGATAGGTCGATAGATCGACCGTGGCCGAGAAGGAGTCTGCAGAAAGCTTTTGCCAAGCCGAGGGAGCAGCCATAATCTTTATCTCAGTTGAGTTTTGGGTGAAGACCGGTACAAGGTTGGCAGGAGCATTGATTGCCTTGATCGGTATTTTAGTCGGAAACTTCGCGATCATATTCTGACCCGAAGAAACGTAGAGCCACAGGATAGCAGCACTGCAGACACAGACAATCCTGACTGTGTAATTCTTGTTAAATAATTTGATGATCCGTTTTATCATTATTTTCTCGAGTAAAGTAATCCGCTCAGGCGATTCCTCAATTTTTCTTCAGAAATACGTTTCTCAATTTTGCCGCCGACGGCCAATGAAATCGAGCCTGTCTCTTCGGAGACTATCACACAGACAGCGTCTGATGTTTCCGAGATTCCAATCCCTGCCCGATGACGTGTCCCAAGCTCTGAATTTTGGATTTCAGCAACGGGAAGTATGGACTTGGCTGAAACAATTTTATCGCCAGCGACTATGACAGCACCGTCATGGAGAGGAGATTTGGGGGTGAATATTGAGGTAATGAGGTCTTTAGAGACTTTAGCCTCGAGCTCGATCCCTTTTTCGATATATTCGCGAAGCCCTGTCTGACGCTGAAAAACAATTAATCCTCCGACTTTTTGCCTAGAGAGATACAGTATGGCGTCGACAGTCTCGTCGATCAGTCGGCTTTTCTGATCCTTGTACGAGGAGAGCTCCTTCAGAAATTTGGGACGGCCCAGCTTCTCTAAAAAAGAACGAAGTTCGGGCTGGAAAACTACGGGAATAGCGACAACAAGCATAGTCATCAGATAGCGCAAAATCCAATTTAATAAAATCAAATTAAACAGACGACCGGCGGCCATGAGCACGACAAGAAGCAGCAGTCCGTATAATATGCGCATCGCTCTGGTCTCTCGCAAAAAGAGGTAGCCCCAGTAGAAAAGAATTGAAACAATCGCGATATCCAAGACAACCAACGGCCAAGATACCGCCTTGATATTGTCAAAGAGGTAAAGCGATTTGTCTGAGACTCCGAGTACTTTTCCGGCAATACTATCCATTGATTTCCATTATAGATAAGAGAAGCAAAAATTGAAAGTACAGATGCAAACTTAGATAACTCTCGGCTTTGAGATTTTTTTGAAGGCAATAAACTTATCGCCGACAGCGATATTGGCTCCCGGAGCGAGGCCAAAACCACACTCTGTCCCGACTTCACACTCTTTGACTTCACTTTTTTCCCGACGGAGCGTTGTGATCTTAGAACGATACTTTTCGGTCTTGCCCTGAAAGAATTTAATCTCATCATGCACCGATATCTTACCCTTATCAACCCGGCCGCCTGCGACGAACGTTTTACGATCATCAACAAATATGGCCAAAACTTCACCCTCACCCAGCTCTTCTTCGATGATTTCCGGCGGCAGAGCATCAGAAATCTGAGATTTAAGATAATCGACTATTTCATAGATTACATTAAACACCCTGACGGTAATGCCATCTTTTTCCGCGATTCTCTTTGCTGCTCCGAGCACCTTTACTCTGAATCCCACAACCCACGCACCGGTTGCTCCAGCCAGTGTGATATCCGATTCGGTGATGTCTCCGACGCCTTCAGCAATTATTTTAATTTCAAAAAGATCGGAGCTTATCTCATCAATAGATTTTTTGACTGCTTCCAGCGAACCGCCGACATCGCATTTAACCAAGAGATTAAATGATATTTTTTCGACTTCCTCTTCGCCCTCTTTGGGGGCAATATGTTTGGCAGTGGCAATCCTTACCTTCGGTCTAACCTGCAGATATTTTAAGGCATTGTCCCTGGCTTCCTTTTCAGATTTAAACGTCAGTAAGCGATCACCAAAATCCGGCATCGACCGGAGTCCTCCAACTCGAACAGGTGTGCTAGGAAGTGCTTTGCCAACTGGTTTACCGATATAATCTTCAAGTATTCTTATCTTTCCAAACGCAGATCCGATCGCGACGGGGTCACCGCGATGAAGAGAGCCGTTCTCAACCAAGACAATCGCTATTGGACCGGTCCCCTTTTCCATATGCGATTCGATAACTACGCCAACCGCCGGTGCATCAGGATCGGCCTTGAGATCCATCAGATCAGCTTGGAGCAAGATCATTTCGAGCAAATCGTCGACGCCCTGACCAGTTTTGGCAGAGATAGGAACCATGATCGTCTTGCCACCCCAATCTTCCGGTACCAGCCCATGATCTGAGAGCTGCTGCTTCACTTTCATAATGTCGGAATCAGGCAAATCAATTTTGTTTATAGCAACGATGATCGGTACATTTTGCGATTTCGCCTGCTCGATAACTTCGAGAGTCTGGGGCATCACGCCATCATTGGCGGCAACGATGATCACAACTATATCGGTAATAGCCGCACCATGCAGCCGGATAGCCGAAAAAGCGGCATGACCGGGAGTGTCAATCAGGGTAATAGTTTTGTTTTTTAAATCTTTACGTTTTGTTTCCGGCAGAGTCAGCTGGTAAGCGGAAATATGCTGGGTGATCCCCCCGGATTCCGACTCAGCGACGTGCTCTTTCCTGATATGATCCAAGAGTGTAGTTTTGCCATGATCGACATGACCCATGATGGTGACTACCGGAGGCCGTGGGATCAGGTTTTTGCCCTCATTAGTTTCTTTTACGGTTACCTTGCTAGTTTCTGTCAGATCGGGCTTAATATCGAGATTGAGGTCGTCTCCGATGATTGAGGCAGTGTCAAAATCAATCGTTTCATTTATTGTTGCCAGAACGCCGCTCTTCATCAACTCCGAAATAATCACCGTGACAGGGAGACCGGCTTTCTCAGCGAAACCCTTGACTGTGATTACCTCAGGAACATAAATTGTTTTTTTGTTTTCTGGCATTTTTACCTTTAAATAAGGAGCATATCATACTATTTCATACTATACAATTATTCCTTGCCCCAGTAATTTGATGGCTGTTCTTCTGCCCCGGGCTGATCCTGCTTCTGCACTTTTTTTACTTGGTCTTTATCAACGGACACCTTATCGCTATAAAATTTGACCGTCAGATCCGGCTTTTTGACTGCATTGATCGGTGCCGGGGTATGAGTTTTATCTTGAGTTGACTCGGCAGGCTTGCCAGTTTTTTGCTTCGATGCAGATTGCTCATTGCTAGCATTTTTTGGATTCTTTTGCGATTCGCTTGGCAACGGAATTAATATCTGATCATCGGATTTTGGCTCATCCTCAGGCAGAATAAGAGCGACAGAGGAAACCCGATCTCCTTCCCGCAGCTTCATCAATGTAACTCCCTGAGTATCACGGCCAAGACGCTTGATGTTTTTGAGTTCCATCCTGATAAATTGGCCCTTTTGGGAAGCTAAGACAACATCGCCTTTATCACTATATGTGATATGCATCCCGATGACATCGCCTGTCCTTGATGTGCAATTTGCGGCTCGAATACCCATGCCACCGCGTTTTTGAATGTGGAAGTGCCGAAGTTGTGTCCTCTTGCCGAAACCATTTTCTAGCACTACTAGCATATCCGGCTCATTAGCGGTTTTTTTGGTTTCAAGCGGCCATAGATTACCTGCCACAACATCCATCGCCATGACATTATCGTTTGCACGGAGTTTCATCCCCGAGACTCCGGAGGCACTCCGGCCCATCGGTCGAACATCTTCTTCGCCGTAGCAAATGGCTTGGCCCTTTTCTGAGACCTCAACAACAAAGTCTTTGCCGCCGGTGGTTTTCACCCATTTCAGCTCGTCCTTGTCCTTTAGTCCGATCGCGACAATCCCCGTCTTTCTGATATTGTTATATTTTTCTATCTCAGTCTTTTTGATTTGTCCCTTCACCGTGCCCATCACAAAGTATTTCAGATGATCGGTCTTAGGTACGGTTAGCAACGAAGTAACCTTTTCGTCCTGCCCGATCTGAATGATGTTAACAACGGGAGTGCCCTTTGACTGGCGGGAAGTTGCCGGCAATTCATAAACCTTGCTAGCAAAGATACGGCCCTTATTTGTAAAGAAATAAATATCGTCGTGAGTACGGGCGCAGACGAGATGGTCGACTATATCCTCCTCTTTCGTTGTCATCCCGACAACTCCCACGCCGCCACGGATTTGCCGGCGATATGTATCAACTTCTTGGCGCTTTATATAGTTGCCGCGGGACAGAGAGACAATGACCTGCTCATCAGGTATCAGATCTTCAGCCCGGAATTCGCCGAGAGCATGAGGCACGACAGTTGTCCTCCGAGGATCGCCATATTTTTCAATAAGAAACTTAAGGTCTTCCTTGATGAGTCCAAGGATTTTCTCCGGATGATCCAGAATATCCTTCAAATAGGCGATGCGTTGCAAAAGCTCATTGTATTCATCTTCGATCTTCTTGCGCTCCAAAGCAGCCAGCGCCGATAGCTTCATCTCTAAAATCGCATCCGCCTGACGATCAGATAATTTAAACTTGGCCATCAGGTTTTTCTTCGCTTCTTCCCGGTTAGCCGAGGCTCTGATGGTATTAATCACTTCATCGATATGGTCTAGGGCGATCCTCAATCCCTCTAATATGTGAGCGCGGTCCTCAGCTTTTCTAAGCTCAAACCGAGTCCGGCGTTCGATAACTTCTTTCCGGTGCTCAATATAGAACTCCAAAATATCCTTTAGAGTCATAACTCGCGGCTCAAGATCAGGAGTCAGTGCCAGCATATTGACATGAAATGCAGTCTGAAGCTGAGTCAGCTCGTAAAGTCGGTTTAAAACTTTCTTCGGATAAGAATTGCTCTTGAGCTCAATCACCACTCGGACGCCTTTGCGGCTTGATTCGTCGCGGATATCGGCAATCCCGTCAATCCGTTTTTCTTTGACCAGGTCGGCAATTTTTTCGATCAGCGTGGACTTGTTCACCTGATAGGGTATCTCAGTCACGATAATGCGGAAACCGCGCTTTGTTTCTTCAATATCTGCCTTGGCCCTAACCATAATCTTGCCCTTGCCGGTAGCGTAGGCGGTTTTGATATCTTCTGTATTGTAAATGTTGCCGCCGGTCGGAAAATCGGGTCCTTTGACATGCACCATGAGATCATCGACTGTTGCTTCAGGATTGTCGATCAACTCGATCACGCCGTTGCAAATTTCTGTCAGATTGTGCGTCGGAATATTTGTCGCCATACCAACAGCAATACCGACCGTACCGTTTAGAAGCAGCTGGGGAACACGCGCAGGCAAAACGACCGGCTCCTGTGTTGTGCCATCATAGTTGTCCTGCCAGTTAACAGTGTCCTTGTCTATATCAAGAAGCATTTCTTCGGCAATAGCGGACATGCGGCACTCAGTGTAACGCATAGCCGCAGCTGAATCGCCGTCCATCGAGCCGAAGTTTCCCTGCCCATCTACCATCTGATAGCGCATTGAGAAATCCTGCGCCATGCGGACAAGAGTATCGTAGATAGCCAGATCGCCATGAGGATGGTAATTACCCATAACTTCACCAACGACTTTGGCTGATTTGCGGTATTTAACATTGTGGCGCAGACCTGTCTCGTACATCCCATAAAGAACACGGCGGTGAACCGGCTTCAGGCCATCGCGGACATCAGGAAGGGCACGGGAGACAATGACACTCATAGCGTAGTCAAGGTAGGATGTTTCCATCTCTTCCACGAGCTCACGTGCCTTTAGGCGCCCGACAAGCGGATCATAGACAATATCAGCCGCATCTTTGTGCTCGACAACAGCTTTTTCCGGAGATGAGTCATCAATTCCGTCTGCCTCATTTTCAGCAGTTTCCGATGTTATTTCAGTGTCATCTTCCGAAATCTCGTCTGTAATATTTTTTTCTTCATCACTCATTATCAATCCTCAGATATTAAAAGCTGGCAATTCCGGCAAAACCCACAGCTACGCATCAAGGTTCTGTACAGTCTTGGCTCTAGTTTGAATAAATTTTTTACGCGGGGGTACCTGATCACCCATCAGCATAGTGAAGACCTCGTCAGCTCTTTCAGCATCATCGATAGTCACCTGCAAAAGCACTCTGTTTTCCGGATTCATCGTCGTTTCCCAGAGCTGTTCGGCACTCATCTCGCCAAGACCTTTAAACCGCTGGATTGACGGATTTGATCCATCCTCTTTGCCGCCTTTCATCTTCCTGACGATGGCATCACGCTCGGCTTCCGTATAAACCCAATGTTTTTCTTTGCCCTTTGAGACAGAGAAGAGAGGCGGCTGGGCGATATATATATGCCCTTGGCTCAGAAGATCCGGGAAATTGCGGAAGAAAAATGTCAGAAGCAAAGTCCTAATATGTGCACCGTCAACATCAGCATCAGTCATAATTATGATTCTGTCATACCGGAGCTTCTCATAATTGATCTCCTCGCCGATACCGACACCCATCGCGATAATAAGGGCCTTGATTTCATCCGAGGATAACATCCGGTCCAGACGGGCTCTCTCGACATTTAATATTTTGCCCCGCAGCGGGAGGATGGCTTGAAAATTCCGGTCGCGTCCCTGCTTGGCAGAGCCGCCGGCAGAATCTCCCTCAACTATATAGATTTCTGTCTTTTTAGGATCTTTGGAAGAACAATCTGCCAGCTTACCTGGCAAAGTCATACCTTCAAGTGCACCTTTGCGGATGATCGTGTCTCTGGCGGCTCGGGCAGCAAGTCTTGCTTTGGCAGACAGAGTGCACTTTTCAATGATTTTTTTAGCCTCAGCAGGATGCTCCTCGAGATATACCGTGAGTACCTCAGCCGTGACCGAATCAGTGATCGTCCTGACTTCGGTATTGCCAAGCTTTGCCTTGGTCTGTCCTTCAAATTGAGGATCGGTTAATTTGACCGAGATAACCGCAGTCAGCCCTTCGCGAACATCTTCACCAGTAAGAACGTCTTTGGTCAGATTGTTTTTCTTGGCAAAATCATTCAATGCTCTGGTTAGCGCAGTCTTAAAACCAGTCAGGTGCGTCCCGCCCTCAGGTGTGTTCACATGATTAGCAAAAGAATAGATATGTTCCTTAAAATCGTTTGTATAGGCCAGAGCGGCCTCAACAACAACATTGTTTTGCTCCTTTTCAACATAAATTGGCGGATCAGTATACACTTCCCGATTTTTGTTGAGATGACGGACATACGAAGCGATCCCGCCCTCAAAAAAGAATGAGTATTCTTTGGGACCAGACTCTTTTTCGATTATTTCTTCATCCTCATCGCCGCCTGATCTGCCGGTGCGAACTTCTTCCTCGATCTCCTCGTCTTCGGTCTGATCCTGCTTCTCGGCTACGATCGCCACTTTGCGCTCTTCGCGTTCGTCTTTGATGGTGATGGTAATTCCCTTGGTCAGATATGCTTGTTGGCGGCAACGATTTAAGATTGTTTGAAATGAAAATTCAGTTGTCGATGTAAAAATCTCGGGATCCGGCAAAAATCTGATAATTGTGCCTGTTTCTTTTGAATCGCCGACGGCTTTGATATCGCCAACCGCGTCACCCTGTCTGAATTCCTGAAAGTAAAGCTTGTTATCACGTTTGACCCACGCTTTGACCCAGACGCTAAGAGCGTTTACAACGGATGCCCCAACCCCATGGAGACCGCTGGAGACCTTGTAGCCGCCATCGCCAAATTTACCACCAGCGTGGAGAACTGTTAAGACCGTTTCCAGGGCTGACTTCCCAGTGGCCTTGACCTTATCGACAGGAATTCCGCGACCGTTGTCATCAATTGAAACGGAGCCGTCATTATGGAGCGTAACAATGATCCTGTTGCAATATCCTGCCATCGCTTCATCGATTGCATTGTCCAAAATCTCCCAGACAAGGTGATGCAGACCATCTACACCGGTACCGCCAATATACATCCCCGGTCGCTTCCGGACAGGTGCCAATCCTTCCAAAACAGTAATCTTCGAGGCGTCATAGGAATCGTTACTAATCTTTTTTGTTTTGTCTGCCATTTGTTCTTCCGGTTATTTTTCCAAAGACAACTCTTATCACTTTGCACAGTGAATTCGTTACTTAGATTTTATCACTTTTGTGCCCTCTCCTGCAAGTCAGAGAGAGGATTAATTGAAATAGCTTTCGACGAAATTTTCTATCTTGACCTTAAATTCTTTTTTGAAGTTTTCTTTCGAAAATTTCTCAGCGTGCTGGCGGATAACGCTTGAATCATACTTTTTCGGATCAAAGTTTTTGACCGCAGCTATCAGAGATTCAGCGGTTTGTTCAGCAAAAAATTCGCCGGTTTTCCCCCCTACGACTGATTCTGTCACCCCACCCTTGCCAAAAGCAATTACTGGCCGACCGGCTGCCATTGCCTCCACCGGCACAATGCCGAAATCTTCTTCCGCGGCAAAGATGAAGGCCTTTGCTCTCTCGTAATATTTTTTCATATCCTGATCAGTCACAAATCCAAGAAATTCTATATTGCTTCGCGCCGATTTGACTAGTTTATCTTTCTCTGGTCCTCTCCCGATAACCTTTAGGGGCAGCCCCAGCTTGTTGAATGCCTCAACCACAATGTCACAACGTTTATAATTAACCAGCCGACTCACAAATAGAAAATAATCTTCTATCTCTTCTGACTTAGCAGGCTCAAATCTGTCGACATCCACGCAGGGGTAGACAACTTCAGCATCACGCTGATAATACTTCCTGACACGGTTTTTGATGTATCTGGAGTTGGCCATATAATAATCAACCCGATCTGCTGCCACTCTGTCCCAAAGCCGCATTTTATGAATCGTGTTCTGCCTCAGCCCCGAAAATGGGCCTTTGGCAGCTCGCGGGTCAACCTGCGGCTCCCATAAGTACCGCGGGGGCGTATGACAATATGACACATGCAACGTAGTTGGCTTTGTGATGATGCCCTTGGCCGCCATAGTGGTAGATGATATGACAAGATCATACTCGGATAGGTCAAACGATTCGAATGCAAAGGGCGTAAATGGCACCAGCAGCTCTCTCTTAGTTTTCATCAAGGGTATTTTTTGCAAAAAAGAAGTTCTTACATCCATGTTGGCAAACGGCTTGGCCTTTGCAGAATCAAAAACTGCAGTATATATTGGTGCTTTGGGGAAAAGCTCTTTTATCGCCAAAATCACTCTTTCCGCGCCGGCAACATTTGTTATCCATTCATGGACGATCGCGATATTCAGATTTTCCAGAGAACGTTTCATTTGTTACTAATCCTATCGTCTTTAATATTATTTTAAAATCAAACCACAACGACCAGTTTTCAATATAATAGATATCATAGCGCACTCGCTCTGAAACTGAGGTATCCCCTTTTAGACCGTTGACCTGGGCCCAGCCGGTCAGGCCGGCTTTGGCTCGATGCCTCCTGAAATAATCGGGAATTTGCGCCTCGAACTTATGAACGAGCTGAGGAAACTCCGGTCTTGGGCCGATAAAGCTCATATCCCCGATCAGGATATTCCAGAGTTGCGGCAGTTCGTCAAGATTTGTCTTGCGTAAAATCCGGCCGACAGGAGTGATTCTCGTTTTCTCATCCTCTTGTGTTGTCCAGACCTCCCCCTTATAATCGCACTTATCTAAATACATGGAACGAAATTTGTAAAATATAAAAGGCCGTTCGTCCCGACCAACTCTCTCCCTCGCAAAAAGGACAGGTCCTTTCGATGTTGCTTTGATGAGAAAGGCAATAAGCAAAGAAAAGGGGGACAAAACAATCAACAGTATTGAGGAGAAAAGTATATCCATAAAACGCTTGATAATCCTCCCCCATCCGTCCAATGGCAGCGGCTTTAGCTCCATTGTCGGGAGAGTCCCCAAAAGCGCCGGCTGAAAGCTTGAAGTCATGAGCGAAAAGGTATCCGGTATGTATTTAAAATTAACTTTCTGGTCAGCGCATGTTTGTACCAAGTCAATCATTTTACTCCCGGCAAAGTGTGTTGTCATAATGACTTCGTCGATTGAGTTTCGCCTCAGGACAGAATTGAGATTATCAAGAGAGCCGAGATTTTTGAGCCCAAGCTCGTTTCCATGTACATCGCCCATGATGCCAATTATCTTTCTGATATTATTGTCCTCGCTGTGGATTTCATCACTGATCTTCTCTACCATCTCGCCCTCGCCGATGATTAGGACTCTGACCTGACCGATGCCATATTTTTTAGCCAAAATACGGCGGATTGCCTTGAGAACGATCCGACCGAAAAATATAAAGAGGATGCTGATAGCCCACATCGAAATGATAATTATGCGCGAGAAAAAGAGCGACTTAGAGAAAAAGATAAAAACAATAAGAAGCAGTATTGCGATCGACGAAGCGATAAAAATACGGTAGAGATCATGCAAGTATCCATAGTTGCTACGGATTGAGTAAAGTCCGTTTAGCGCCATCAGTCCGATCCAGATCGGTAATAAATAGAAAAGGTCTTGCAGATATTCCGTAAAACCAGGGTTGTAAAACGCCGGCGCCACTTCCAGTCCGGTGCGAAAATAGTAGGCCGTCGCAAATGCCAAAATAATCATGACTATGTCAAGAGGAACAAGGAGGAAAGCGAAGAACAATTCTGCCTTTTTCATAGTCATAATATAGTATTTATTGGCATATTTTGCAATTACAAAAGAAAGGACTGCATGTTATTGCAGCCCTTTACTTTATCAAAAACAAAAAATACTCGAAACGATTAGGCCTTACCGATGCGGAAAACCTTTGTGCCGCAAGTCGGACAAGTGCCGGAGACGGCTGGTTTGCCGTTCTTTAACTCAACTTGAACAGGATTTTGAATTTCCTTCTTTGCTTTACACTTAACGCAGTATGCTTCTGCCATTTCTATTCACCTCCTTCCGGATAAGATTTTGCCCTCCTACTTTCAGCTCGCAAACGGAGACAGAAAATATTTTGAGCTTGTTTACGCTTACATATATCATTTTATGCGTGTGCCAAGCACAATGTCAAGGAATGAATTGCTAAAACATCCCTTGGAGACCAACCATTCGTGACATCTTATTTTTGTGCCTCCTACAGATGATAATTTTGATGGTGAACGTACTTTCAATTTTGCATTTTGAATTCTGAATTTTGAATTAGCGTGTGTTATCCCCAGAAATACTAGAAAAACCGGCAAGAAACTGCCGGTTTTTCGTTAGAAATATTCAACTCAGAGAGACGAAGAGGCGCTGGCCGTGCTGTCGCTAAAGCCGACAATACCGGCAAGTTCCGAAAGGCTTTTGAAGCCGCTAAACTTCTGGCCCTGATATATCCATGTCGGATAACCATCAATTCCTTTCGCAGTACACTCATCGGGATTTGCGTTTGGCCCTTGCGGATCGCATTCGACGTAATCAACATATTTAAACGCATCGCCAAAGGCCTTTTTTTCATCTTGGCAGTGAGGGCACCAGTACGCCCCGTACATCACCATACCCTTGCCAGACATAAATCGCGCCAATTTTTCAAGATAGGCAGGATCTTTGTTCTCTTCAGTGGTATTTGCTCCCGCAACATTACCAGACGACTGAGAACCGTTGGAATTGGCTTGCTTGCCCTTGCTGGAAAAGAATATCAGACCTCCGGTTACGACCAAAATACAGGCAAGAACAGTCAAAAATATTTTTGCGTTAGTACCCATCTCGCTCCTTAAATAAATGTTTATTTAGTTAGGATACTAAGCTATCGGCCTCGTTTTGTAAAGAGTCAAAACTTCCCTGACAGCACCACTGTATTTGGATCAAAATTGTCATCACCTTTCGATTTGGTGATTACCACATATGTGTATTCCGGCATTGAGTTTGTATTTTGATAGACAAGAAAATACTCCTGATTGAGCGGGATAAATTCGCCGGTGGCCTGTAGGTATTTGTAGTCCTCACTGTCGGCAAGCCAGCCTAGGTATTTCTCGTTGTCTTCCAATATAGGCAGCGTCGCATCAACGGTATGGATATAATGCCCGTCCGAGTATAGGCGCCGTGCAAGACCGAATCCCTCGCCCTCTCCCTTCGGCGATAGGTATGTTTTTTCCGGCTCTGCCCCGTCTATTGCCTTTGTATCTACGACCAGCTGGTCGGCCCCCACCGAGCCAGAATTTTTTGACAGAACATCCCTGACAAAGTAATCTGTTTCAAAAATCAGCAAAGTCAGCACAAAAGCGACTAAGAACACGACCGATTGTCTCAAGCCAAAATTACTTTTTGTGATCCCATAGCCTACTAATCTTTTCATACCAGCCCTTCACATATCTTTTTCCGTAGTGCCATATCTTGACGCGGAAATCCAGCCGGCGGCGATCAGCAATATCTTTGCGCATTTCTTTGTTTTTTGCCGGCTGTGTCTTGTAGATTTCCTTCATGGCAATACAAAAATTAGCAAGGATCTTCCTTGCTTTCATTGTGAGTTCGTACAAGATCAAATGAGAAATCAGGGATAACCTATAAAGCGCTCTCCGCTGTCTCAGAGAATACAGGCCGAGTGTCCCCTCCGCCCTCCTCTAGGAAGTTCGGTAATTCACTTTATCTCCGGCCATTTAGCAATCATGACTGATTCTGCCATATCTGGCATGACCTTCCGCAGCTCCTGCCAGACTGCTTCTGTCACAAACGGCATAAAAGGATGAAGCATGATAAGTGATTCTGATAGTATCCTGACTAATATCTTACTGGTATTCTCGTTTGACTTTCCCCCATCCAACTGCTTTTTGGCCTCTTCTATATACACATCGCAGTATTCATGCCAGAAATAGTGATAAAGAGTCTCACCGGCATGCGCAAATTGGTGACTGTCTATCTCTTTTGTGGCCTTCGAGATGATTTCCTGATGTTTCTTGAGAATTTCTTTGTCAGCATCCGTCAGCGATTTTAGATCAATCGCTAAATTTTCTATCTGAGTCTGACCGATTTCACCGCTTTGCAAATCGCCGCCTGTTGATCGCAGCAGCGCAAACCGGGAAGCATTCCATATTTTATTGGAGAAATTACGCATTCCTTTGATTTTTTCTTCGGAAACAACAGCATCATTGCCGGCAGTCGTGCCAAAAACAAGCGCCATCCGGACGGCATCCGGGCCATAAAGATCAGCGACACCGAGAGGATCAATCACATTACCCTTGGACTTGGACATTTTTTGGCGGTCTTTGTCCCGGACCAGACCATGCAAATAGACTTTTTTGAACGGAACTTTATCGGTGACATATAGTCCCAGCATAATCATCCGCGCTACCCAGAAGAAGAGAATATCCCAGCCGGTTTCCATCACATCTGTCGGATAAAATTTCTCAAAATCACCGGATTTAGCTGTTTTCAGAGTTGCAAACGGCCACTGGCCCGATGAGAACCATGTGTCAAAAACATCGGAATCCTGCCGCCACCCATCAAATAAAGGTGCAACATCAGACACAAACACCGATTGATTTTCTTTACCTGCGACAATCTCCTCTATAATATCAGTCGAACTAATTTGTTCCCTTCCCTCAAATTCTTTGGGCAATTGAAGCTTAAATTCAATCTCATAGCGTGCAAATCCTGCGGTCGAGCGCTCTTCCAGGGAGACTTTGTTGCCCTCATAACTACCGGCAATCCCACGTTTTTCGACAACTCCCGCCCTAGGGGCTTTTTTGCTTGTAACGGAATATTTCTGATCTTCGACTCGAGTCCTATTCTCTCCATCAAAAAAATCCGTGTATGAATATTCGTTTTTGTCCTTAACGTTTTTTTGGAACCATTCAATGTCAGTTTTCGAGGCAACAAAACGATATTCAACACCCTTTTTGGCATGAACGGGGGAGCCCTCGGTTCCCGCTTTGATTTCTTGGCCGTTTTTAAGAATCTCTGGTAGATCGCCGATAAGCGGGATATCTTTGAACCATGCTGGTATCCGGATACCCCAGACGATCTGGCGCGAGACATTCCAATCACGAATATTGTTCATCCAGTGCTTGTATATTTTTTCAAACTTCGGTGTAACAAATTTGACATCGCCTTTTTTGATGGCATCCAGCGCGTCTTTGGCTAATGTCTTGCCGGACTTCTTGCCTTTCTTATTGACGGCGATAAACCATTGAGGAATGACGCGCGGCTCGATCACGGTGCCGCATTTATAGCACTTGCCGACTTGGTGAACATAGTTTTCGTCAATTTTCTCGATCAAACCCTTCTTTTGCATGTCCTCTACAACTTTGGCGCGTGCTTCAAGGATCTTCATACCCTTATACGGACCGGCCTTTTCGTTCAGGCGGCCGTATTGGTCGATGACTTCTTTGATCTCAAGATCATGCCTTTTAGCCACTTCAAAGTCATTTGGATCATGAGCAGGAGTAATCTTTACAACACCCGTGCCAAATTTTGGATCGACATATTCATCGGCGATGACTTTAATCTTGGCCGGGCCGAGTACCGTCTCTATCTCGATCTCTTTACCGACATACTCTTTGTACCGCTTATCGTTGGGATTGACGGCAACGGCTGTATCGCCAAATTTTGTCTCGGGACGGACTGTTGCCAATGTCAGAGGACCATATTTAATATAGTAGAGAGGGTCGGTCTGCTCCTCGAATTTTACCTCAAGGTCAGAAAGTGATGTTTGATGTTTCGTGCACCAGTTGACCGGCCGGACGTCTCGATAAGCCAGACCATCGTCATATAATTTCTTAAATGTTTTATAAACTATCTTGATGATATCGGGGTCTAAAGTGAATTTTTCCCTCGACCAATCACAGGAAGCACCTAATCTTTTCAATTGGCTCTCCATCACCTTCTTGTTGGTCTGTGTGAACTCAAATGTTTCTTTGTAAAGTTGATCCCTTGGAATTTCAAAGCGGTTTCTCCCCTCTTTTTCCAGCTTTTTTTCATATACTACCTGAGTCTCAAAGCCGGCATGATCGGCGCCGGGCAGCCAAAGGGCGGATTTGCCTCTCAAACGTGCAAACCGGGTCATTAAATCCTCAAGAGTGACAAAAACAGCATGGCCAAGATGCAGAGAACCATTAGCATTGGGCGGCGGCATAATGACACAAAAAGGCTCGCCATCAGGATTTACCTCCGGCTTGAAATAGCCCCTTTCTTCCCATTCCTTATATATAGCGTCCTCAAACTCCTGGTGATTGTAAGCTTTGGCGATTTGTTTCATACACTTTTTATAGCAAATTAAAGAAATTTTAGCTAGCGCAACTACAGAGAAAAGGGGTCCGCGCCTGCGGGACCCCGGGATTGTCATCGTCATAGGGGAAAAGCCTGTCCAGCTCCTCGCCCGTGACATTGAGTAGAGTCGTCAGCATCGTGCCGACTGCTTTGCGCTGTCCCTCCGATAAATTTTCGGCAGACGACAGCGCAAAGATAGTGAAATTTCCCTGAACCGACCGGAGATATCCGATCGTTCTTTTTGCCGATTGGTGGAAGGGTTCTGAAACGACGTCAATCTTATCGGCAAGTTTGACAATCAGGACCTCATGATAGCCGGCAGCAATAGCCCGTGCCATCTGATAGTAATAGCGTTCGTCATTGTCCCACCAGTCGGTCAGGGCGCAGACTATGCGGAAGATCCGCCAACCGAATAGGAGAATGATTGCCAGCATTGCCAACGGCTTTGTCAGCCAGCTTAGCTGCTCGAGAATATCGTGGAGCAGTCCGGCAATCTGGCAATTAATTCCCTCTCCCTTGAGCCGGTTGCCGACCCTAAGGCAGTGGTAGTAATAGTGATCGCCGGAACGCCGGCGCTGGCCGTAATGGAAAGCTATTGCTACCCATGACGCCAGTTTGAGAAAGCAGCGATCTCGAAAGTTAAGCCCTTCAAGATTGGCCTTGAGAAATTGGGTCACGGTCACAAGATCACCTCCGTTGTCAGGGTACGAAAAAAGGGCCGCAGTGGGTCCTTTTAATCGTGGGGGTGTTCGAGCGCAGCAATCGGCCATTTTTTCTTGAGCCGATGTGATTTGTCCCTCGATTTATTCATTAGATTAATTATACTGACGCGAGAATAGTCTGGCAAGTGGATAACTTCGTTATTACAACCATGAAAAGAGGGCGGCTGTGAATGCAGTCGCCCTCTTAGCAAAGTGAACCCAGCGCTATCTAATCCAAAGGATCTCACCTGGTGCACCGGAATCACTCCTATGGTAACCATAACGCATCAGACTGGGGTCGAGAAGGAACCAGAAGCAGTTCCTGGGACTGACAAAAATCTGCTTACAACTCCCGCCAATCCTACGAATCATTTCCTCGAGCAACAGCTCATTGGTAGTTGGATTATCGAATTCTGACTCGAGAGCAAAAAACTCGATTTTTGCCTTATCGGGGTCAGCCACTTCGACTGCCGCACAGCCCACCACCATACCGTCGACTGTCAATACGAAGAAGGATCCGACTTTCTCCCTAAATGCTTCCTTGGCAATCTGCGCAACATCACTTTTGGCGAGAAGTTTGGCAATTGCACTCGCGTCATCATCTCGAGCTGGACGAATGATCTGGTAGCTAGCCGGATCGGCAGTAATGAGAGTACCGGTGCCTTCATCAAGGAACATTTCCTCAAGTATTGCACCCTCGCGATTCCCGTTGATCAGATGTACGCGTGATATTCCATTGGAACATGCGTTGATCGTGCAGACGAGCTTCTCACGCATATTACCCGTGATAGCTGGCTTACCATCCGTGCCATGTGACCCAAGAAGCTCGCTCGCTTCTAATACGCTCATTTGCCTGATTACCCGATGGTGGCCATCGAAGATGCCGTCATACGGAATCAGGTAGATGATCTTTGCAGCCTGCAGATTCCACGCTGTTTCAACTGCCAACCGATCGCTCTCGTCAAGCATGGCGGCTGAATAATTTACAAGTGGCAGATTGGTGTCGGCGAACAATAAGGCTTTCTTCTCGCTGCAAACGATGGTTACCTGAATCTGGAGCTTAGACAAGAGAACCAAATCGCCGGCCAATCCGCTAATGTTCCCAGCAGCGATACTATCATCGACTTTGATAACAGCATTCGCTGCAGCGTACCTTGCCGTACATCTTAATACCATTCGGATGAGATCCGTACGATTCATCACATCCTCCTCTCACAGCAAAAATGCTGTATCAGCTTGGCGTAGCTCCCCGCAACCTCGGGTCTGAGCCACGACCGGTCAACGAATTCGTTGGCCTTATGGGCCTGCGCAATTGATCCTGGGCCCCAAATAACCGTGTCTGCGCCAGACCGGTTATAGACGCCTCCCTCGGTGTTATAGGAGACACTTTGCGGACCCTTCCCATTTGAGAGTCGAACCGTAGTTTTGACCAGTTCTGACTCCCAAACTGTCGACATTGGCGGTGTTGGTTGGCGCACAGGATTAACGCTTGCATGAATTACCTCGTCACGCACCTCCAGTTTAAGACAACTTAATGCCGTGTCCAGTGTGCGTTGCAGGTATGCAAGAATATCCTGCGGGTTTTGCCCCGGTAGAAGTCGAATCTCATTGTCAAGCGTAAATTCCCCAGGAATTATATTTTTGGCAGCTTGAGAATCCATTCTCACCACGCCTCCGATATTCATCGTTGGATATGGTGGAGCAAACCGCTCATCCTGATAGCGTCGACGCATCTGATGCCGGAACTCGGACAGTGCCTGTATTACCACGGGCATCGCTGTCTCCACAACATTCGTCGAGAACCGATCCTCAGAACTATGGGTTACTTTCCGATTGCGTACCTTTTCTTTCTCTTTATCGCGGAGCTGACGCCAAACAGCAACTCGGAAATACAGGTAGCCCTTGTGCAGATTGACAGGCACTAATTCGGTGGGTTCGCCGATAACAACAAACTTGGCGAGATCGAACCCAGAAGTTCTGGCCAAATCCTTGGCACCAATACAGCCCACCTCCTCATCGCTTGTAAAGTAAAGGGCAACCGGCTGCACAATGTCCTTAATTTTAGTCATTTCAACCGCTTTTATTGCGGTCGCCAGGAAGAGCTTCATATCAGCTATTCCCAAGCCATGCAGGCGCTCGTTATACTCCGTTACAGTGAATGGGTCGCTCTGCCATTCCGGCGTATAACCAACAGTATCCATATGTCCGGAAAGTGCAAGTAATGGAGCGCCGCCGCCTTTCGTCGCAACGACGTTAACCTTTTCTTTGCCTTCACTTGTATACACATACTGAGATACATCACAGCCTGCGTCTTGACAGAAAGTGCTGATTGTATCTGCAATCGGCCTTGTGCTTGACTGATTGCCGATACTCACCGAATCTGATGCAACTAGCTGTTGCACAAGGTCAAAGACTTCCATTGATCCCTCCTTTGTTCGCGAGACAGCTGATTGTTATATTGGCAAATTAAACCAATTTTGTCAAGTTGACAAGCAAGCGTTTAAGTGTTACTTTTAACACACTCATTCGATGCTACGGAAAGGAAGGTTACAATGCGCGTGGAAGAAGAAGTATGCAACCGTATCCTAAAGGTTGCCAATCATGAGTTCGGCCAGGTCCTGACGCAGGTCGCTCTCGCTACTCCTCCAGACCTCAAGCTTGGCGATTTCGCACTTGAGTGTTTTTCGCTTGCAAAATTGCTTGCCCAATCACCTCAAGCGATTGCCAAAAAGATCGCCGCCAGCATTTCAGCAGACGACGTGATCGCCGCTGCCAATGCAGAGGGAGCATATGTTAATATCTCTCTCAGAACTGAATCCTACCTCGGTCTGATAGTCGAAGAGGTCAACGCGCTAGGCGATACCTTCGGCGACTCACAGACTGGGGACGGTGCTCGGACGATGGTTGAGTATCTCTCGCCGAACACCAACAAGCCTCTTCATCTGGGGCATGTACGCAATGGCTGCCTAGGAATGTCGGTCGCGCGTATCCTTGAAGCCGCTGGCTATGATGTCATCACCGCGAACCTCGTCAATGACAGAGGCGTGCACATCTGCAAGTCCATGCTAGCATGGCAAAGATGGGGTGATGGGAAAACACCCGAGGGAATAGGTCAGAAGGGTGACCACTTTGTTGGTCACTGGTATGTTCGATTCGCCAAGGAACTCGATGCAAACCAGAACTTGGAGCAGGAAGCTCAACAAATGCTTCAGCGTTGGGAAGCCGGAGACAGCGACACCATTGAGCTATGGAGAATGTTGAATGGGTGGGTTTATCAAGGATTTGAGGAGACCTATCGCAGGCTAGGATTCTCGTTCGATGTTTTCTATTATGAAAGCGACACGTACCATTTAGGCAAGGATCTGATCGAAAGAGGACTTGAGGATGGGGTCTTCGTCCAGGATGAGAATGGTGCAATTGTCTGCGCGTTGCCTGTTATGAAGAAGATTGCCGGTAAGGACGGCAAGCTCACGGAGGTGATTGCTTTTGGTGCTGGTAAAGACGGAGAGCCCAAGAAAGTGACGGTGTTGCGTTCAGATGGCACCAGTGTCTACATGACTCAGGATCTTGGTACCGCCAAGCGCAAGTTTGACGAAAACCAACTCAAGCGCTCCATTTATGTGGTAGGTTCCGAGCAAGATTATCACTTTCAATGCCTCTTTGAGATTCTCTCGCAACTCGGGCTGGAATGGGCGCAGGAGTGCTATCACCTCTCGTACGGTATGGTCTATCTTCCGGATGGGAAGATGAAATCACGGGAAGGAAAAGTAGTCGACGCCGACGACCTCGTCTGTGTAATGGCAGAACTAGCCGCGAAGGAGATCCGCAACCGTGACACGGAGAACACGATCGACGACGCTGAAGTCGAACGCCGGGCAATACTGATCGGGAACGCTGCTATCAAGTTCTACCTCCTGCAGTATTCACCAGGACAGCTCATACACTTCGACCCCGAAGAATCCATCTCATTCGAGGGCAAGACCGGACCTTACTGCCTGTATACCTACGCCCGCGCAAAAAGTATCGAAAGAAAGGCAAGTAAGCTTGGGCAGTCGTCCGATATGCCTTCGGCATCTGGCTTCGGTCAGATGAACAGCGACGATGAGAGACTTCTTGCGCTCAAGTTGCAAACGCTTTCAAGCCAGATCGCTGTAGCAGCAGAGGAGCTCAACCCTTCGCGGGTTGCAAGTGCAGTCTACTATCTTTCGAGAGCGTTTAACCAGTTTTATCACAAACATCCCGTTATCAATGCGGGAAATCCAGAACTATGTTCTGCCCGTCTGGCATTACTCCGCGCTTCGGCAACTGCTATTAAGAAGGGGCTATACCTTCTCGGCATTGAAACGCTCGAGCAAATGTAGCTGGCGACGGACATAATTCGTGGAATGGACTTAATCATGGAGAGGAAGCAACTACTTCCTCTCCATTGCTTTAGTAATGCATTGTTCGCTTGTTGTAAGCAAAATTCAGCGCAGCTTCGGTAATAATATGAGTTGAGTCGAAAAGTGGTAAAGCTGAATCGTCCTGATGGATTGCAAGTGGAATTTCTGTGCAACCGAGAATAATTCCTTCGGCGCCTTGCCGCTTCATAGAGTAAATTATCTTGCCTATAATTCTTGTGTCCCTTTTCCCTTGGATCCCTGCCATGACGTTGAGAATCACGCTATTGAGCATTTCTTGCTGGGAATGAGTGGCGAGAATGGGGGTAATCCCGTTTTTCTCCAAAGCGTCAGCATAAATTCTCAGGTTATAAGTGCTCTCCGAGGACAGCACCCCTAACTTTTTAGAATGGCTGGCTTTAGCGGTCCTTACCGACT
>Ga0172375_10000385_pt1 | contig 71195 bp, 63 predicted proteins | sample LakKiv1m_FD_114537 | JGI IMG/M metagenome (GOLD analysis project Ga0172375, IMG submission 114537) | Freshwater microbial communities from Kabuno Bay, South-Kivu, Congo - kab_092012_11.1m | ecosystem: Environmental > Aquatic > Freshwater > Lake | place: Democratic Republic of the Congo... | reverse complement strand
TTCTACGATAACCTGATGATGGGAGTCCAGTTGATCGAGGCAGGCAGGCAGGCAGGTGTTGAGAAATTTGTGGCTTTGGGGACCATATGCGCTTATCCTAAATTTGCTCCAGTTCCTTTTAAAGAAAAAGACCTTTGGAGCGGCTATCCCGAAGAGACAAATGCCCCTTATGGCCTGGCCAAAAAGATGCTTTTGGTGCAATCCCAGGCATACCGTCAGCAGTATGGTTTTAATTCTATTTTTCTGCTGCCGGTGAATTTATACGGTCCCGGAGATAATTTTGATCCGGAGAGTTCGCATGTCATCCCCGCGCTGATTAAAAAATGCATTGATGCTCAACAGGGACTCCTCCCCAAGGGGAGTGTCCCTAAGATTAAAGTTTGGGGCTCCGGCAAACCAACGCGCGAATTTCTTTACGTTGAAGACGCCGCCGAAGGGATAATTTTAGCAACCGAGAAATATAATAAATCCGATCCGGTGAATTTGGGGGCGGGTTTTGAGATCTCGATCAGGGATTTGGCAAAATTGATCGCCAAGTTTACCGGTTTTAAGGGGAAGATCATCTGGGATAAAACTAAGCCCGACGGCCAGCCCAGGCGTTGCCTCGATATCCGCAAGGCGCTTAGTGAATTTGGATTTAAGGCTAAGACGAGGTTTGAAGAGGGCTTAAAAAAGACCATCGATTGGTACAGGAGTATTGATGATAAAGCTCGGAGATAAATTTATCGGCCAGCCCAACTCCTGTTTTGTGATCGCCGAGGCAGGGAGTAATCACAATGGCAGCCTGGAATTGGGAAAAAAGCTTATTGACGCGGCTAAGGAATGCGGATGCGATGCGGTTAAATTCCAGGCTTTCAAGGCTGAAAACCTGGTCACCAGAAAGGCCGATAAGGGAGAATACCAGAAAGGCAAGAGCAGTGGGAAAAATCAGTTTGAGATGCTTAAGGAACTTGAGCTTTCCCTGGATACCCATCGTTTGCTTATTGCGCACGCAAGGAGCGCCGGGATCCCGATTTTTTATTCGGTTTTTGACGAAGAGTCTAGCGATATTATAGAGGCCCAGGGCGTAAGTATCTTTAAACTTGGTTCAGGAGAGGTGACCAATATTCCTCTGATAAAGCATATCGCAGGCAAGAACAAGCCTTTAATCATCTCTACCGGCATGGCCGGTGACGAAGAGATCAAAGAGGCGGTAGATGCGTTCAGGGATAGCAGCAGTAATCAACTCCTGTTGATGCATTGCTCGACCGGTTATCCTTCCCGGCTGGAATACGCGAATTTAAGGAGAGTAGATTATCTGGCAAAAAAGTTCAGGACGCTCTGTGGAAATTCCGACCATACAGATGGAATTATTGTCAGCGTCATGGCTGCCGGCCTGGGGGTCCCATTTATAGAAAAACACTTTACCCTGGATAAGAAACTTCCCGGCCCGGACCACCCCATGTCAATGGATCCGCAGGAGATGAGGAAATTATGCGAAGCGGTCAGGGTCGTTGAAAAGAACCCGGTAAAAGAGGATGGGGTTGCCGCCCGGCTTAAGAAGACAGGCATTGATATTACGAACAAGGAAATTGAAATGATACTGGGAAAAGAGGACCGCCGGCTTCCGGATGCAGAAATAAAGCAGCGGCTATGGGCCAGAAAAAGTTTGGTTGCGGCAAGAGATATCAGGGCAGGCGAAATCCTTGGCAGGAATGACCTGGTTATCAGGCGACCGGAGGAAGGTATGCCCCCGTCAGATTTCGAAAAAGCCCTGGGAAGAAGAATACGGTTTGGCGTGGGGAAAGGCAGCCCCATAAAACGGGAAATGCTGGAATGAGAAAAATAGCGGTGCTTACAGGCTCAAGGGGGGATTACAGCGTTTATAGCTCCGTGCTTGATGCTATTGATAAGCGAAAAGATTTAAAATATGAACTTATCGTAACAGGCATGCATTTGTCATCCAGCTTCGGCCGCACTATTGATGAATTGATAAAAGACCGCAGAAAAGTAGGCGCTAAAGTTCCTATGCTCAAATATGCCGATACGCTTTCCGGAATGGTAAAAAATACGGGAGTTTGTCTGATCGGGGTTACCGAAGCAATCCAGAAGATAAGGCCGGATGCGATCCTGGTCTTAGGCGACCGCGGGGAGCAGCTTGCCGCAGCTGTTGCGGGAGCGCATATGAATATCCCAGTTGCGCATCTGCACGGAGGAGAGGTTTCCGGGACCATTGATGAAAGTATAAGGCACGCGATTACTAAGTTCGCCCACATTCATCTGGCGGCAACGAAGAAAAGCAGGGAAAGGATCATTAAGCTGGGAGAAAAAAAAGAAAATGTTTTCCTTGTCGGCGCTCCGGGAGTTGATTCGGTTAAGAAAAAAGGAAGGATTCCAAGGTCTGAAGTTGCCGCGTATTTCGGATTCAAGCCGGAGTTTCCCATTGTCCTGGCAGTGCAGCATCCCGTAACTACGGAATTTAAGACAGCAGCGGAAAATATGAGGGTTTTTGCCGAGGCCCTCATTGAATTGAATGAACAGACGGTATGTATTTATTCCAACTCCGATGCCGGCTACGCAAAGATGATGAAGGCTTTGGAATTAAGGCTGGAGCGCGACCCCCGGCATAAGATAAAAGTTTATAAATCGCTCCCGCACGATATATACCTTAGTTTATTGAAACATGCCGATGTGATGGTTGGTAATTCCAGCAGCGGCATAATTGAGGCCCCTTCCTGCAAGACCCCCTATGTATTGGTAGGCACCAGGCAGGATGGAAGGGAAAGGGCAAAGAGCATACTTGAAGCAGGTTATAACAAGAAAGAAATCATAAAAACTATGAAAAAAGCTTTAAATGATAAGGCTTTTAAGAATGTCGTAAACAACTGTAAGAAGCCATATGATCCATTTAATGACGCTAATTCCGGCAGGAGGGTTGCAAAGATATTGGCAACCTTTAATATCTCTCCCGAACTTTTACAGAAAAGGATAACATACTGATGAATGAACTGGTAATTATCGGCGCAGGCTCAGGCGGCAGACTTATCTCGGAATTTATTAAGCAACAGGAAAACTTTAAGATCCTCGGGTTTTTAGATGATAACAAGGCTTTGCAGGGAAAAAAGGTGAACGGTTTTAAGGTAATCGGTACTAGCGTCAACTTAAAGAAATTCAGCGGTTCCGGTTTCGTAGTCAGCGTGGGGACAAAGATGAAGGCGCGCGGATCGCTTTTTAAGAAGGCAATGGCCGCAGGACTTATTCCGGTAAATTTGATCCATAGTTCGGCAGTGGTTGATAAAACCGCGGTGATCGGCCGTGGAGTGATTATATTGCCCAATTGTGTAGTCGGGCCTTTTAGCCGCATCGGGGACAACTCTTTTGTCTTCAGCTCATGCGTTATTGAACATGACTGCGTTCTTTCAGAAAATGTCTATTTATCTCCGGCGGTAAGCCTGGCAGGAAATGTAAGGATAAGCAGGAATACTTTTCTGGGGATAGATTCCTGTGTTATCGAAGGGATAAGAATAGGCAGTCGCGTGATCGTGGGGGCAGGTTCCGTAGTTTTAAAGAACGTTCCCGATAACTCCGTAGTTTGCGGTGTTCCGGCAAGATTTTTGAGGAAAAACAATGAATAGGATACCTTTGGCAAGGCCATATGTAGGCGATGAAGAGGTCAAGGCAGTTTCCAGAGTGATACGTTCGGGGATGTTGAGCCTGGGGCCGAGATTGCCTGAATTCGAGAAAAAGTTCGCCGATTATATCGGAGTAAAATACGCGATAGCGGTTAATTCCGGGACAAGCGGCCTGCATCTTTGCATGAAAGCGCTGAATATTAAACCCGGAGATGAAATAATCACAACCCCGTTCTCATTCGTCGCTTCCTCAAACCCGGCTATCTTTGAGGGTGCAAAGCCGGTTTTCGTTGATATTGACGAAGAGACCTACAATATAGACCCGGCCAAAATTGAAGCGGCGGTTACCAAAAGGACAAAGGCCATAGTTTTGGTGCATATTTTCGGCCAGCCCTGCGATATGGATCCTATTATAAAAATCGCGGACAAATATAATCTACTTATTATTGAAGATGCCTGTGAGGCGATAGGAGCAACTTACAAGAATAAGAAAGTTGGGACTTTAGGTAAGATCGGGGTTTTTGCCTTTTATCCCAATAAGCAGATCACTACCGGCGAAGGCGGAATGATCGTGACTAATAATGAGAAGGCCGCTAAGATCTGCCGGAGCCTGCGTAACCAGGGCCGCGATGATTCGGGAGAGTGGTTAAATCATGTGCGCATCGGCTATAATTACCGTCTGGATGAAATGAGTTGCGCTGTCGGGTTAGAGCAGCTTAAAAAATTGGATTTTATTATCAAAAGGAGGAAGGAGATCGCTTTTAAATACACCGCTGAGTTAAAAGGCATTGAAGGCCTGATCACTCCTTACTCTAGCCCAAAGGCAACCATCTCCTGGTGGGTTTATTATTTGCGGGCAGGGAAGATGAGGGAAAGAAACAGGGTTCTGGAATATTTAAACGATAACGGCGTAAGCAGCCGGGGATATTTTGATCCGCCCATTCATCTTCAGCCGATTTATAAAAAGCTGTTTGGGTATAAGAAAGGTGATTTCCCCATAGCTGAAAAGGTCGCTTCCAGCGGTTTCATTATCCCGTTTTTTGTCGGGTTAAAAGAGAATGAGATCAACAGGGTCTGCGATACGATCAAGCAGGCAATAAGGAGAAGCACGAGATGAAAACCATATTTTACGGAAAGAAGATCTTGATCACGGGAGGGGCCGGTTCAGTCGGCCGGGCGCTCACCGAGAGGCTTTTAAAATACTATCCTTCCAGTGTCCGCATATTCGATGTTTCGGAAAATGAGATGTTCAAGATGCGCAATGATTTCGCAAGGCCGGCGACAATGCGTTACCTGATCGGCGATATAAGGGACATGGAGAGGCTAAAACTGGCGATGGAGGGGATCGACATCGTGGTGCATCTGGCGGCAATGAAGCATGTGTATGCCTGTGAGTATAATCCTTTTGAAGCGATCAAGACCAATATTGACGGCCTGCAAAATGTGATCAGCGCCGCCCGGGACGCTAATGTGCAGAAGGTAGTCTTTTCCAGCACCGATAAAGCAGCTAACCCTTCCAGCGTAATGGGAACTACCAAGCTTCTGGGGGAAAAACTTATCTCCCTGGCAAATTATTACAAGGGTAACAAGAAAACCATTTTTTCCTCCGTGCGATTTGGCAACGTGATCGGATCTAACGGTTCGGTTATCCCTCTTTTTAAAAAACAGCTCCAGGAGAAGAGGCCTCTTACAATTACGGATAAAGGGATGACCCGTTTTGTCATTACCATGGATGAGGCCGTAGAGTTGATCTGTCAGGCGGTCATCCTGGCTAAAGGAGGAGAAACCTTTGTCTGGAAGATGCGTACTTTGAAAGTTACTGACCTGGCAAACGCGATGGCAGGGATATACGGCAGAAAAGGAGAGGTCAGGAAAGTAATAATAGGCAAAGGCCACGGGGAAAAAATGCATGAGGAGATAATGTCGGAGGATGAGCTTTCCCGGGCAGTTTCCCTTAAGGATCTTTACGTGGTTTTCCCTCTTATTGACTATTTGCATGTTATCCGTAAATATAAAGATGCGGATAAGATCAAGGATCCGGTGATCTCATCCGAGATGGGCAGGCATATGCCGGAAAGCGAAATTGCCGGCTTACTTAAAAAACTTAATATCTAGAAAAGGAAAATAGTGAAAAGAATACTGCTTATCGATCCTCCGTTTCCGGAAAGGCCCTGGGACATAAACTGGCTCACGCAATTTCCTCCCAAAGGGCTTATGTACATAGCTTCATATTTACGCAATGCCGGAATTAAGGTGAGCGTCCTGGATGCAAAACAGATGCAGTATGAGAAACCCTCGCTCCTGAGGCGCTCCATAAAAGAGATCGAATATCTGGTCAAGGTTTTGGTCAAAGAGTCTAACCCCGATGTCGTGGGGATCACATCCACCACCCTTTCTTATATTCCCGCAACCCGCATTGCCAGGGCAGTTAAAGAGGCGCTGCCTAAAGCAAAGGTAGTGATCGGCGGAGTGCATGTTACCTTTACCAGCCGCGAAACATTAAATGAATGTCCCTGGGTTGATGCTGTAGTCCGGGGGGAGGGGGAAAGGCCCATGCTTGGCCTTGCCGAAGGAAAGCCATTTGCAGGGATCGAGGGTTTGAGTTTTCGTAAAGGACAGGAGATCATTGATAATCCCCTGGCTAAGCCTTTGGCTCCCGAGGAGATCCCTGTCCCGGCATACGATATGCTGGATATGACAAAATATGCTTATGTAGTCCTGATGTGCACCAGGGGTTGCCCGCACCAATGCGTTTTTTGTGAGCTGCCTTCGGTCCACGGAAGACAGATCCGCTATCGTTCCGTTGATAACGTATCCAAGGAATTGGAATTGGCCCTATCCCTGAATCCAAAATTGGAGATCCGTTATGAGGATGAGTTTATGGGGTTAGCGCCTGAGCGCACCAGGCAGATACTTGAGCTTGTAAAAGGAAAGAAAATCGGGCAGTTCCGCGCCGCTACCCGTCCGGACGGCCTCAATGACCAGGTGCTTAAGATGCTAAAGGCCGCAGGATGCACTAACCTCTATATCGGCATGGAATCCGGCTCTGATGAGGTTTTAAAATTCAATAAACGCGGGATAACCGTTTCTAAAATACTTGAGATCGCCAGGCTTTTTGAAGAAAATGAAATGCTTTTTCATGCCGGTTTTATCCTGGGACTTCCCGGAGAAACAAAGCAAACTTTGGAGCAGTCCCTGGATGTGGCGCTAAAGTGCTGCGATTCCACTTTTAAGGTAGTGAAAGATAATTTTGACAAATACCTGGCGATGATGAATTTTAAATTAATAGTGGAAAATTCCCGCGCGGAGTTTAACCTCCTGGCCCCTAATCCGGGGACCGAGGTTTTTCAAAACCAGGAGAAGATGCGTTACAGGATATTCCATAAGAATTGGGAGCTTTATGACTGTAACACAAGCGTGGGAGAGCCTTACGATGTAAGCGCTCTCGAAATTGAGGCGTTCAAGAAAAAGGCGTTTAAGGCGGTCCAGGATAGAATGAAGGAGTTCGGCCTACCGGTGGATTGGTGGGATTACGGATACAAGGGGTAATTTTATGGCCAGGGTTTTGGTTACAGGAGGCGCAGGGTTTATGGGCAGGTGGCTGGCAAAACACCTGCTTGATTCAGGCCATCAGGTTTGGGTCCTGGATAATCTCTCTAACGGCGCGGAGAGAAATGTCGCCGAATTCCGCGATAAGCTCTCCGGCTTTGTCATCGGCGATATAAAAAATAAAAAGGTTCTCTCCGCTATCTTTAAAAATAAGTTTAACGTATGTTTTCATCTGGCGGCAGCCATAAATGTCCAGGAGAGTATCGATAACCCGGGAAAATGCTTTGGAGATAATGTCACCGGGAGCTTCAATGTGCTTGAGGAGTGCAGGAAGCATAAAACCAAGATGGTTTTTGTCAGCTCTGCTTTGGTCTATGCTTCGGCTAAAAAAAATGAGCTGATAAGCGAGGAGCATCCTCTTAATCCTTCATGCCCTTATGTGGCAAGCAAGATATTCGCAGAGGAAATGGCAATTGCCTATCACAAAACCTATAAGCTGCCGGTTGTCATTTTGAGGCCGTTCAGCATTTACGGCCCCTGGCAGAGAAGTGATTCCGAGGGAGGGGTAATGAGTATTTTTATCAGCCGCAGGCTTAAGGGGCTGCCTTTACTGGTTTATGGGGACGGAAGCCAGGGGAGGGATTTCTTTTATATTGAAGATTGCGCCGAATTCATTGCCAAAGCCGGATTTTCTCCTAAAGCCGTGGGGGGCACTTTCAATGCCGGCAGCGGAGAAGAGGTTAAAATAGGAAAGCTTGCCAAAATAGCCGCTGGTGGCAAAGCCGGGATCAAATTCGTCAAGCATCATCATCCGCACGCGGAGATCATGCATATGAGAGCGGATTCATCGAAGGCCTTAAAAGTTCTGGCCTGGACAAAAAAGACAAAGCTTGAGGAAGGCATTCGTAAAACTACCGAATGGTTGAGCACGCAAAGGAATTGATCATGCCTGAAAAATTCAATTTACTGGTTACGGTGTGCGCCAGGGCCGGCTCTAAGGGGCTAAAGAATAAAAACATCCGCAGCCTTTGCGGCAAGCCCTTGATCGCCTATGCCATTGAGCAGGCCAGAAAATGGGGCAGGTTCACCAGGCTTATCTGTTCTACGGATTCAAAGAAGATCGCCGGGATCGCCCGTAAGCACGGAGCAGAAACGCCTTTCTTAAGGCCGAAAAAACTCGCCGGCGATACCGCAGGTAAAATGGATGTATTAAGGCATGCTTTAATTGAGGCAGAAAAGTTTTATGGGATTAAATTCGACGCCCTGCTGGATTTAGATGTTACCAGCCCTATAAGGCAGGCCGGGGATATAGAGAGTATCGTTAATTTATTTAAAGCCAGGAAGCCTGATTGTGTTTTTTCGGTGGTAGAGGCGCACCGGAACCCTTATTTTAACATGGTAGAGCAGCATAACGGGACAGTGAGAGTTTGCAAAAGGCTGCCCCATACGGTTCTAAGGCGGCAAGATGCGCCGCGGGTTTACGATATGAACGCTTCAATGTATGTGTATAAGCGGGCTTTCCTTTTGGACCGAAAAAATAGGATGCCTTATTCGGGAAGATCCTTGATCTATAAAATGCCGGATGAGTCACGGATCGATATTGACAGTGAACTGGATTTTAAGCTTATGGAATTTTTAGTAAAGAAAGGTTGGGCGAGGATTTAATGAGGTCTTTTCGGATTATTCCGCGCCTGGATATAAAGGGCCCGAATCTGGTAAAAGGTATTCATCTTGAAGGATTGCGCGTACTGGGAAAGCCGGAGGATTTTGCCTATCAGTATTATCTTGACGGCGCCGATGAGCTGCTCTATATGGATGTAGTTGCCAGCTTATACGGCAGGAATAATCTCCTGGAAATAGTCAGGGCCACTGCCGAGAAGATCTTTATCCCTCTGACAGTAGGGGGAGGCGTTAGAAGTATTGAGGATATCCGCAAGCTTTTACGCGCGGGAGCGGATAAGGTAGCGATCAATACCGCCGCTATCAATAACCCGGATCTGATAAAGGAGGCAGCAAGAATTTTTGGTTCGCAGTGCATAGTAGTTTCTATTGAAGCAAAAAGGAAGGAAAGCGGCGCGTATGAGGCCTATACTGACAACGGCAGGGAAAAGACCGGAGCAGAGGTTCTTAGCTGGGCAAAGCGCGCCGTAGACCTGGGGGCGGGAGAGATTTTAATTACCTCAATAGACAATGAGGGGACAGGAAAAGGTTTTGATATTGAATTGACCGCTAAGATAGCCGAGAGTGTTCCTGTGCCCGTTATTGCCTGCGCCGGAGCAGGATGCAGGGAACATTTTGCCGAGGTAATAAAAGAGGGCAAGGCCGATGCCGTTTGCGCCGCATCCATTTTTCATTATAACAGGCTTAATGATATTGAGCTTGAGTCAAAATTTAAAAGTGAAGGCAATGTTGAATTCTTAAAGCAAGGAAGAGGTTTCCTAGCCGGAAAGATCAGGCCCGCAAGCATACCGCAGGTAAAGGAATTTCTCGCGGGAAGCGGAATATGCTGCCGCCTGGTAAATAATTAGTTTATAAGAGAAGGAAGGGATGAATATTCCGGAGATAAAAGCGGCTATGGCGGAAAGAAAAAAGGAGGCGATGTTCGGATTGCCTCAAGAGGTAAGATTCTGCAAGAAGTGCGTTATTTCAAATCAGCGGCCTTCTTCTACAAATGAATATTTTCATACATCCGATACCAAACACGAAACAATAAAGTTTGACGAGAAGGGGGTCTGTTATGCCTGCAGGGTTAATGAGGCCAAAGATACCGCGATAGATTGGGAAAAAAGGGAGGGTGAGCTAAGGGAGGTTCTTGATAAGTACAGGAGCAAAGACGGCTCATACGATATCCTGGTCCCCGGCTCTGGCGGCAAAGACAGCGCCTTTCAATCGCATGTGCTCAAGTATAAATATAATATGCACCCTTTGACCGTGACCTGGTCCCCGCATATCTATACGCAGATAGGCTGGAAGAATTTCCAAAACTGGCTGCACAAGGGCGGTTTTGATAATTATCTTTTTACTCCCAACCCTAAGATACACCGCTTGCTGACAAAGCTGGCGTTTGAGAACCTGCTGCATACATTTCAGCCTTTTATCCTGGGCCAGAAAACCTTTGCGCCTAAAATGGCCGCAAAATTCAGGATAAAGCTGATCATGTACGGGGAGATGCCTGGGGAATATGGGGCAAATGTCCCCATAACCGAATCAAAATTCCGTTCCTCCGGCTCCACTAAGGATGGCTTCTCAACCGACTATGCGCTGGGAAGGGATGTGAAAGAGCTTTATATGGGAGGGGTTCATATAAGGGAGATAATGGATAAATACAAGCTTACTCTGGGGGACCTTGAGCCATACCTGCCGATGGACCCGGCGATCATAAAGGATAACAATATAGAATTCCATTATTTGGGCTATTACCTGAAATGGACCCCGCAGGAATGCTATTACTATGCCGTGGAAAATACCGGTTTTGAAGCCAATCCCGAAAGGACAGAAGGCACATATTCAAAATATAACAGCCTCGATGACCGTATTGACGGGTTTTTCTATTACACCACCTTCATAAAATTCGGGCTGGGCAGGGCGACCTATGACGCCGCCCAGGAGATTCGCAATCATCACCTGACCCGCGAAGAAGGGGTGGGCCTGGTAAAGCGTTTTGACGGGGAATTCCCCAAAAAATATTTCCAGGAGATACTGGAATATATGGGTTTGACGGAAGAGCGCTTCTGGGAGACGGTGGATAAATTCAGGTCCCCCCATCTCTGGGAGAAAAAAGGCAATCAGTGGATATTAAAGCATCACGTTTGGTAAAATATGAAGAATAAACAGTGTCTTTCTTATGATTGCTGGGTAGATAGCATTAATCTGCTGTCCCTGGCTGCTTTGGCGTTCCTGCGCTTCAGGTATAATTACCGGGCAGTAAGGTATTTGAGGATCTCTAAGTTTAGCAGTAGGATTATCGGTGTTTTGGGCCTGGTTAAGATTTTTAAGCTCAAAGGGGTTATGGAGGATTGCCCGGAAATGACCTCTTCTGAAGAGAGGGAAATTTATCACCAGGGTTACAAGGACAAATCCGATTTAACTTTAGAGATCGCCAGGCGCCATTTTAAAGATAACGGCTTTGCGGATGATCTGGCTGGCCGCTATAAGAGAAATAAAATAAATTTCTTTTTTAAGCAGGAGATTGCCCTGGATATCGCTGATTTTATGGTCATCTCCAATTTTATCAGGTGGTTCAGAAACAGGGAAAGTGGATCTACTTTTGATATCGTATTGATAAGGAGCACCCCATGGCTTGACGAGCTTGCTGAATTTGGCAGGGGATTGATCGGTAAGGTCCATGGCTACCCTGATTTAAAGAGCGCTTCTTTGGCGTCCTTTGTGCCGTTGAAAATGATCTTCGAGATTATCGCTAATTCTTTTCTTGTAATTTTTTCTTTGAATAAAATGGAGGTAAAAAACAAGCGGCTGCCGAAAGTAGCGGTCATGCACGCGCACGGAGCAGGCCTGAACAAGAGGTCGGATTATTTCTGGTTCCCGCAATCTTCCATAAGGCCCGAACAGGTCCTGGTTTATTTTAAATATGACTGCTGGCCGCCTAAAAAAGATTCCATTAAGCTGATTGAATCCTATGGCATGCGCTGGGTGGATCTTTTGCCCTGGAAGTTAAGGGGCTGTTCCATCGCTCCGGAATTATACCGTTTACCGCACGCATTCTTTGTAAAGGAATCCTTAAGGAGCCTTTTGGCAACAATGAAGCTTTTCCTGCGCTGTGTTGCCGGCAGGGAGGAATTTGCTCTTTGGCAATGGAAAGGGCTGGTCAATCTTATCAACCGGGTTTCTTTTTATAATAGTTTCTTTCATGTCTTTAATGTTAAGGTGCACTACAGTCTTTACGAAACCGGCATTGATATGATCGCCGCGAATATTGCCATAGAATCAAATGGAGGCCTTGATCTATGCCATCATTGGTCAAACTATGATGTTACGGAGATCTCGATCGGCAAGCTTTACGACCTTTATTTTACCTGGGGCCCGTTTTATAAAGAGAATTTTTTTGACAAGGATTATTATCAAGTGAAATATCTGGTTTATACCGGCTATCCGTATGATTTCCAATTTGAGAGATCCAAGAAGGCATCGCAGTTGTATCGCCAAAAACTCTTAAATAACGGGGCAAAATTTATCATTACTTTTTTTGACCAATCATATCCTGCCGATTGGCCAAGGGCAAATGCGGATATCGAAGCTGTCTACAGGGCATTATTAAATTATGTAATTAAAGATCCTGATGTGGGGTTGATCATCAAGCCTAAGAAGTCAAAAGATTTTATGGGGAAAATCAAAGAATTCCCTCAATTGGCGGAGGAGGCCAGAAAAACAGGCCGCGTTCTTTATCTGGATTCCCTTGTTTTTGCAAATGAAGCTGCGAGCGCGGCCGATCTGGTAGTGGGGTTTGGAGTTTACAGTACCCCCGCTTTAGAGTCGGCTTTGTCAGGGGTACCTGCGGTCACTTGTGATCTGCAGAATCTTTCCAGCCATCCTTTTTACAGAGGAGGTTCTAATTCAATGGTATTCAACAAATTGGAGTCCCTGCTTCCGGCTATCGGCGAATTCAAGAATAAGACCGGGGATTCGGTTAAAACCGGGGATTATTCTTTTATTTTGAAAGAGATCGACCCCTTCCGGGATGGGATGGCCTCAAGGAGAATAGGCCGCGTAGTCGCGGGTTTTATAGAGGAATTCGACAGCGGAAGAAACCGCCTGGAAGCATTGACGAACGTGTTGAATAAATATAGCCGCCAATGGGGGGCTGACAAAGTATGCAGTACTAATTTCAGGGAGGGATATGAAGAATAAAAAGGCCGGAAAAAAACCATTTGATCTGGTTATTGTGGGAGGGCTGGGGCATGTCGGTCTGCCTTTGGGCCTTTCTTTCGCGCAGAGAAAACTAAAGGTTTGTCTCTATGACATTGACCCCGAGGCAGCCGGAGTCGTTGGTAAGGGAATAATGCCGTTCATTGAATATGGCGCCGAGCCGATCTTAAAGAAAGCGCTGAATGATAATACGCTGAAGATATCTTTGGATATTGGGGATGTAGCAAAAGCCAGGTATGTCATCATAGCCATCGGTACCCCGGTAGATCAATATCTTAATCCTAAGTCGCGCGCCTTCCTCGATTTCTTTATCAAGCTTAAGAGTTATTTATCTGCGGATCAGACAATAATAGTGCGCAGCACCGTCTATCCCCATACCTGCGGGCAAATGCTCAGGATACTGGGTAAAAATAAAGGATGGCGCATTGCCTATTGCCCGGAAAGGATAGTGCAGGGCTACGCTATCAGGGAACTGGCTAATCTGCCGCAGATCGTTTCCGGGATGTCTCCGGAGGCGCTGGAAGATGCTTCAAAGCTATTCGGGATCATCTCCCCGCGGATCATCAAGGCCTCTATGGCGGAAGCGGAACTTGCAAAACTTTTTTCCAATGCCTGGAGGTATATCCAGTTCGCGGTCACCAACCAGTTTTATATGATCGCCGATAATTTCGGAGTTGATTATAACAAGCTTAGAAAAGTTATGACGGAAGAATATGGAAGGGCCGCCGCCCTGCCCAGCGCCGGTTTTGCCGCCGGGCCATGCCTGCTCAAGGATACCATGCAGTTAGCCGCATTTTACGGGAATAATTTTATTCTGGGCCACGCGGCGATGATGGTAAACGAGGGGCTTCCCAATTTTATAGTGGAGAAAATAAGGCTCAAGCATGATTTGTCAAAGACCAAGATCGGGATACTGGGCATGGCTTTTAAAGCGGATATAGACGATATCAGGGATTCCCTTTCGTATAAACTGGGGAAGATCCTAAGGTTTTACGGTGCCGTGGTTCATTATTCCGACGAATTTGTGAAAGATCCGACCTTTGTCCGGAAAGAGGAAGCTGTAAAACTAAGCGACGTTTTGATCATAGGAGTGCCGCATTCAGCCTATAAACGATTGAGGATCCCCAGGGACAAAGAAGTTGTAGATTTATGGAATGTTACGGCGGGGGGAAGAAGATGAAGCAGGGGCAGGATTTTAATGAAGCGGTAAAAAAATACTGGGAGGACCCCGCTACGGTCTCGATTATAGACCAAAATCTCCATAAGCTTGAGATAGATATTGTATTGCGGTATCTGAAATCTTCGGATTGCCTGGCGGATATAGGATGCGGGGATGGCCGGGCAACTCTGGAATATGCCAGGAAGGCGCGCAAGTGCACAGGTTACGAGCGTTCAAATACCTTAAGGAAAAAAGCCAGGGCTTGCGCCGAAGCCTCCGGACTTGATAATATTGAGATTAATAACGGCGATATCCTGGCCATGACTGACTTCAAGGATAAATTTAATTTTGTTGTGACGCAGAGGGTCCTGATCAACCTGGGTTCCTGGAGCCGGCAGAAGCAGGCGATCATGAATATTCATAAGATGCTGAAAAAAGGCGGGACTTACGTCATGATAGAGAACACCAACGATGCCTTTGACGCTTTGAACGATATGCGCGCCGAAGTCGGGTTAGGGCCGATACCTTTGCATTGGCATAACAGGTTTTTTGATTATAAAGACCTTTTAGGTTTTTTGAAAGGAAAATTCAATATCTTGAAGGTCCATGACTTCGGGCTCTACTATTTTCTTACCCGGGTCTATGCGCAGATGTTCGCGCCTTTTAAGGGATTCGGCAAAAAAGCGGTAAAGGACCCTTTATTCGCTAGATCAGATAAAGCCGCTAGGATCATTCATGAAAAGTTCAACGATCGAATCAAGATAGAGGGCTGCCGGGCGCTTGGGCCCATACAGGCCTTTATCTTAAAGAAAGCATAAAATGCAGAGAATGAAGAAGAAAATACCGTGGTGGATGCCTTCTTTCGGAAGGGCGGAAATTAAATTCATCAATATGGCCTTTAGAAAAAACTATCTTAACGAAGGGGAGTTGACCTCTTTATTTGAGAAGAAGATATCGTCCCTGCTGGGTTCTAAATTCGCGCTGGCGCTGACTAACGGCACTTCAGCTATTTTTTTGTCGCTTAAGGCCCTGGGGATCGGGCCCGGAGACGAAGTGATCGTTCCGGATGTCACTTTCATAGCTACCGCTAATGCCGTAGAAATGTGCGGGGCAAGACCCGTGCTTGTGGACATAGATCCGGCCACCATGAATATCTCCTGCGCATCATTTGCATCGGCAATAACCAGCAGGACAAAAGCGGTAATCCCTGTGCATGTAAGCGGAAGGCCGGCAGATATGGAAACTATCGCCGCTATCGCCGCAAAAAATAATATTTTTGTAGTAGAAGACGCTGCGGAGGCTTTAATGTCCAAGCATAAGGGGAGATATCTGGGTACTTTCGGCAAGACAGGATGTTTTTCCTTTTCCGCCAACAAGACAATAAGCACCGGACAGGGAGGTATGATCGTCACGGATGACGCAAAGATCTATTCCAGGCTCAAAGAGCTTAAGGACCAGGGAAGGCCTTTCCGCGGGACAGGGGGGGATGACCTGCATAATTCTATCGGCTATAACTTTAAATTTACCGACCTGCAAGCTGCGGTAGGGCTTGGGCAGCTGGCGGACCTAAAGCGCAGGACAGCGCGCATGAGGCGTAATTATCAGTTATACGCGGAAAGCCTGGCAAACCTAAAAGAAGCCGCGCTTTTCTCTTTCAATATCGCCGCAGGAGAACTGCCCCAATGGACTGACGGATTATTTAAGCAGAGGCCTGCGCTTGACAGGTATCTTGCTTCAAAGAATATTGATTGCCGCAGGTACTGGTTCCCTATACACCAGCAGAGGCCGTATTTGCTCCCGGATGAAAGATTCGCCAACAGCACAAGATTATCTCCGAGCGCCTTATGGTTACCTTCGGCCTTTACAATGACCGACAAGGAAATAGGCCTGGTTGCCGGGCAGATAAAAGATTTTTACGCTAAGAACAGCCGGAGCAATTAAGCCATGCGAACGCCTAAAACAAAATTAAGTATTTTGATCCCCGTAAGGAACGAAGGCCTGAATATCGGGATCATGCTTAAAATACTGCAGGTAGTGGTCAATGTTCCGAACGAAGTCCTGGTCATCTATGACAGCCAGGATGACAGCAGCATCCCGGTGATAAAGGAAATGCAGCCGAGGTACAATAATATAAAACCTGTTCATAATTCTCTTGGCAGGGGGGTTATCAACGCGATCAAAGCCGGATTAAATGCTTCTTCGGGCGAGTATATTTTGCTTTTCGCGGCGGATGAGGTAGGCCCTGTATTGGAGATAGATCAAATGATCTGCCTCCTGGATGAAGGATGCGACCTGGTCAGCTGCACAAGATATGCCCTTGGCGGCAGGCGCCTCGGAGGTTCTTTGATCGGAGGAATTCTATCCCGGATAGCCAATAAAGCTTTATGTGTTTTAGCGGGCTCTGTTCTTACCGACGCGACTACCGGGATAAAGATGTTCCGCGCGGAGATCATGGACCGCATTAATTTAGAGTCCCGTCCTGTGGGATGGGCGGTTGTTTTTGAGCTGGCGGTAAAGGCCCAGGCCGCGGGTATGAAGCTCGGGGAGGTTCCGATAATTTCCATAGACCGGCTTTATGGGGGACAATCAAGTTTCTCCCTGGGCCCGTGGATGAAGGAATATTTGAGATGGTTTATCTGGGGAATGAAGAACCTGAAAGGCTCTAAAATAAGCAGAAAAGAAGTGAGGTATAAGAAAAGGGCCCGCTATTAATTATGAAAAATAAAAGAATGCTGGTTACCGGCGGCACCGGCTTTATAGGCAGGAATCTTGTCAGGAGGCTTTTGGCTGAGGGATACAGGGTCAGGGTATTAGATAATGACCTGCGCGGTTCACGCAAGAGCTTGAAGGATATTTCAGGCCGGATCGAACTGTTCCAGGCGGACATAAGGGACCCAAAGGCTGTTCAAGAAGCATGTAAGGGGATTGACGGCGTCTGCCACCTTGCTTTCTTAAACGGCACTGAATATTTCTACACCAAGCCGGAGTTGGTTCTGGATATCGGAATTAAAGGGATCATCAATGTCTTGGACGCCTGCATTAAAGAAGGAGTAAAAGAGCTGATATTCGCTTCCAGTTCTGAAGTATACCAGACTCCGCCTTATCTGCCGGCAGATGAGAAGGTGCCGCTTTCCATACCTGATCCTTTAAATCCGCGATATTCATATGCGGGGAGCAAGATCATAGGGGAGCTTATGACTATAAATTACGGACGTAAATATTTTGAAAAGGCGATAGTCTTCCGTCCTCATAACGTATATGGGCCGATGATGGGCTGGGAACATGTTATTCCTCAATTTGTGGCAAGAATGAAAGAGCTTTCCTCTAAGCAGAAAGGCAGCGCGATCAGGTTCCCGATACAGGGGTCAGGGAGGGAAACGCGGGCCTTTGTTTACATCGATGATTTTATAGACGGCCTTATCCTGGTTATGGAAAAAGGTGAGCATCTTGGGATCTACAATATCGGTACTACTGAGGAGATCTCGATAAAGGATATAGCCCTGAAAGTGGGCAGGTATTTTGGAAGGAAGATAGAAATTGCCCCCGGAGAGCTGACAAAAGGAAGCACCCTGCGCAGGTGCCCGGACATAATGAAACTGCGCAGGCTTGGATATAATCCGAAAGTGTCCTTTAATGACGGGTTGAATATTACGGCGAAGTGGTATGATGAGAATTTCGCCTTAAAGCCCAAAAATAAGATAGGAGATTAACCGATGGCAAGTGAGGCGCAGACCGTATTTAATACCGGGACAAGCATGGTTGTTAAACAATGCCAGGTTTGCGCGTATCCCGGTCTTGAGCCCATACTTTTCCTGGGTTATCTGCCTCCGGTTAATACCATGAATAAGGTCGGGGAGGAGCCTAGGGAACAAAGCAGCTATCCGGCGCTGCTTTTATATTGCCCTAAATGCCATCTTGTGCAGCTGGGCACTGTTGTCGACCCAAAGATACTCTTTCCTTCCAGCTATCCCTATACGAGCAGCACGACTAAGGTGCTGAGGGATAATTTCGCGGATTTATATAAGGAATGCCTAAGCCTTGTAACCTTAACCAAAGAAGACCTTATCGTAGACATAGGTTCAAACGACGGAAATCTCTTAAGCAACTTTAAGGACAATCATAAAGTTTTAGGTATTACCCCGGAAGAGATCGGTAAACTGGCGATCGCAAGGGGGATACCTACGCTGATCGCTTATTTTAACCGCGACACGGCATTAAAGGTCCTTTCTGAATTCGGTCCGGCAAAGATTGTCACGGCAACAAATGTATTCGCCCATATCGAAAATATAAATGGAATTTGCGGTTCCATACTCAAATTATTAGCCCCTAAAGGGATCTTCATCTCCGAGTCGCATTATTTATTGTCCCTTATTGAAACATTGCAGTATGACACGATCTATCATGAACATTTAAGGTATTATTCTCTGCATAGCCTGAAATACCTGCTTGAGCTGCACGGCCTTGAGATCGTCAACGCCAGGCGGATTATCACCCACGGCGGCTCTATACGGGTATATGCCGCCAGAAAAGGGGATTATCCGGTAAGGCCGGCGGTTGAAAAACTGCTGGAAGAGGAAAAAGGTTTGGTCCTGGACAAGAAAAACCTCCTGAAATTCAAAGAAAGGGTTGTTATCTCCAAGCTGGGGCTGATCTCTTTGCTTAGGGATATAAAGAGGCAGGGCAAGCGGGTCTACGGCATAAGCGCCCCTTCCCGCGCAAGCACCCTGATAAACTACACGGGATTAGATGACGGGATCATTGATTATGTTTTAGAGGTAAAGGGGTCTCATAAGATCGGTAAATATGTCCCGGGAACGCTGATCCCCATCGAGGAGGAGTCGAGGCTGTTGGCGGACCAGCCGGAATATGCTTTATTATTTGCCTGGCATATCGCCGATGAACTTATTGCCAAGCTCAGGGAAAAGGGGTTTAAAGGGAGTTTCATTATCCCGCTTCCTGTTCCCCGGATAATCAAAGGAAGATAAAGAAAGTGGATAATGTGTATATCTCTACATCTTGCCTCAGCTACTTGGGTGATTTAGAGAAGATTTTAGGTATTTATGAGCGCCTCGGGGTAAGGAATGTTGAGTTAGGTTCATGGTGTAATACTATCAAGAACGTTGAAGGGATCATCCGCAAGTTCAGATTTTCGTTCATTGTGCATAATTATTTTCCCGGAGCCCCGCGGCCTTTCGTGCTGAACCTGGCTTCCTCAAATCCGAGGATATTGAAGGCGACCTTGTCGCATGCCAAGCGGGCCATTAAGCTGTGCTCCGCAATAGGGTCAAACTTATACAGCATACATTCCGGATATTTACAGGATCCTGATGCCGATTATAAGTTCCACCCGGCAGGAATAACAACGCGGAGGGAGAAATCCTTTCAAACCTTCGTGCAGAGCCTTAAAGAACTTCTAGCTTATGCCAGGAAGAACAATGTCAGGCTGGCGGTTGAGAATAACGCCCCCGTTACCGTCGAAGGAGGGGATGTGGAGAGGTATTCCTTGATGTGCAGAAGGCAGGAGCTGGAAAGATTCCTGAACGAAAAGTCGTTAAAGGATATAAGATTATTGCTGGATTTGGGGCATTTGAACATACGTTATAACGAGTTTATAGGTTTAAAAACCGGCAGCCTGTTGAAACTGGTAAAAGCAAGGGTAGCCCTTATTCACTTGTCCGGGAATAACGCAAAAGAGGACCAGCATAAAGTTATATACGGGGAAGATAAGCTGCTGGATCTCGTAAGGCTTTTCCCGGAAGAGATACCAGTGGTACTCGAATCGCGGAAATTGGCCGTAAAACAAATAAAAGAAAGTATTTCATTGCTGGCGAGTATAAAATAATGAACCTGAATACGGTGATAAATAATCTTTTTAAGAGTAAAACCGCGGTCCTTATTCTGATCATATTGATCAATCTTCCGCTGTTCATTTTTACTTCCGATACGGGAAATTTCAGCGATGATTATCAGCTGACGAATTTATTTTCCGTTAAGGGTAAATTTTCTCCGCTTATCCCGCTTTTCCTTGAGCCATTGTCGGGGGATAATCAGGGTGGGCACTTTGCCCCGGTGTACTGTCTCATCAATTATTTATTAACCTTTCCCACCGTAGATCCGCGTTTCTTTCATTTTTTTATAGTGATCATATTCATCTTAACGGGTTTCTTACTGTACTTATTCGTCAACTCCTATTACGAAGATAAGGCGCTGGCGATCTTAGCGGCTATTTTGTTCTCTACTAACTATTATATCAGTTTTAAATCCCTGAACTGGAACGCATTTCACGGCCACCTTACAAATACTTTTCTGGGATTAGCCGGACTTTATTTTCTTCACCTCTATATCAGAAAGAAGAATGCCTGGCAGTTCCTGCTTTCGCTGATATGTTTTCTTGCGGCGGTCTTTGATGTAGAAAGCGGTATGGTTTTTTACTTTGCATTAACGATCTTTGCTTTCTTTAGCTTCCTTGGCGAAAAGATCAGCTTAAGAAAACTGATGATCATTTTAGCCGCCCTTTCAGTGACCTGCTCTTTATTTTTCGCGGGTTCTTATATTAAAACAGGGAAATTAGTCCCGCTTGGGCACAGGCTTAAGATGACGCGGAATGTCCGGGGATATGCTTTTAATGCGAATAAACTATTTGTCGAGTCTACAGGGCTATCCCAGGCTTACAATAGACTGGTCGTGGACAAGCTTAGAGATGATCCTCAATTTAAGGAAAATATAAAGCAGCTGATACGCCAAGATAAGGGGCCCGGTTTAAAAAATTTATCTTTAAGGAATAAAATTACACTTGCGGCTTTAGGTTCCTTCTCTATTTTATTCATATGTTTTGTCGCCTTTATTTTTTATTTCAGGACGCAAAAGAAAACCCGCGTTTTCTTATGCATATACGGCTGCCTGTTTTTACTCTACATTTTTGTTTATTATCGCGCGGATATCGCGCCCGCCTTATCGATATTCAGCAGCATCATCATCGCGGACGTAATTATGCGGCTATTGCGGGATACCCGGAAGTTATTCCGTAAGATGGCGATAGCGGTGCTATCTCTGTATTTAATCCTGGCTGGCTGGACTATCTTTGACCGGTTTGACGGCTGCTACCGGGATTCATTTTTCGGGCTCCCCAAGGCAATAGCCCATGGTCCGAATAAAATATACGACCAGATGAATAAGGAGATTGGGCATTATGCTAAAGAGGGGACTATTATTTTCTCCCATGATTATGCCATTTTTCACAGCACAACCGGGCAGGCAAGGATAGGGGATATGATCAGCGCAGGGGATTTTGCCTGCTACAATGCTACTGTATTTTACGCAGGGCTTTTAACAACTGATATTCCGGCCAGATATAAGAATAAGACATTCGAAGAGTTTGCCGGTATGTTTAAAAGCAACCCAAACAACAGGGTCGTCAAGGTTTCAAATATTAAAGAGGCTGAAGATCACCTCAAGGATAATGCTGTTCTCAGGGGAGGCCCTGAAGCAGTCTATATAACGAAAGACTATCAGGTTACAAAATTGAATAATGATTAAACCCTGGAAGACGCTTATTCCCTTTTTGTACTTCGTAAGGCCTTATCCTTTGCGCATACTTGGTTTGGCACTGCTTATTCTTTTGGCTTCGCTGATGGAAGGCTTCAGCATTATCGCTCTTTTTGGCCTAGTCAACATGGCTTTATCCGGCGGAGAGCCTATCATGTCCCAGGATGGCGGCAGGACAGTTCAATTCTTTATGAAAGCGATAAATTTATTCCCCTTTTCCAATAAATTCGTTTCCGTGATCTTTATTTTCCTGGTCGTCACCCTTATAAAATGTTTTTTGGATTTCATCAGGAAATACTATACCTGTTTGGTAAGCGCGCGGATCTGGCATGAGGTACAGCTAAAGGTCTTTAAAAAATGCCTCTATGCGGATTACCGGTATTTCCTTGACAATAAAGAAGGAGAGATCGTTTATCGCGGTTTTACCGCTCCTGCCATTATGGGCGCAACTTTGCAGTATGCCTGCGAATTCCTGGCTGAGATCGCCAAGCTTATTATAATATTGGGGGTTTTGTTCGCCATATCCCTGAAATTTTCCGCCATAATAGTGGTATTCAGCGGATTATTTTACCTTTTTACGCATCTGGTCGCCCAGAGGATCACCTATTACCTGGGGAAGGAAAGAAGGGACTCTTCCATTTTGCAGACAGTAATACTTACCGAATTGATAAACGGGATAAAGCAGATCAAGGTATTCCTCGCCGAGAAAAAATGGCTCAAGGATTACGATAATGCCATGAGACGTTATTTCCGCTATTACGTAAAAGATGAAACCTGGCAATATGTGCCGTCGGTAGCCCTTGAGCTTCTGGCAGTAGGGCTTTTAGGGATTTTATTCCTCCTGTCCGGAGGAACTTCAAAGGGCATCTCCGGAGAATATTTATCGGTATTTGCCGTTTACGCTTATTCTTTTTACAGGTTCATGCCTTCCCTGAAAAATTTAAGCGCGAAGAAAATGGGATATGCCGGCAACCTCTCGGTTATAGAGAGCCTTTACGATTTCTGCAGGGAAGATATAAACTCCATCCGCGATGGGAAGATAATCCTTAAGTCGCCGGGCAGCTCCATAGAATTCAGGCAGGTTGATTTTGAATATCCCGGCCGCAAAAATGTCCTCAAGGAACTTAATTTTGATCTGGCGATAGGAAAAACAACGGCGATCGTGGGAGAATCGGGCTCCGGTAAAACCACCCTGGTTAATTTGATCCTGAGGGTTTTTGTGCCCAAAAGCGGAAGGATACTTGTGGGCGGCCTTGACCTAGCTGATCTGAAACTGGATTCCTGGCTGAACAGGATCGGCTACGTCAGCCAGGATACCTTCATTTTTAACGGCTCGATCCGGGAAAACATCATATTCGGCCGGCCTGAAGATGAAAACCGGCTTAGGGAAGCCGCTAAATTGGCAAATATATTTGATTTTATTTTGACCCTTGCCGAAGGGTATGAAACATTAGTCGGGGACAAGGGAATGAAACTATCCGGAGGCCAGCGCCAGAGGATAGCCATAGCCCGGGCGATGTATAATGACCCGGAGATCCTTGTTTTTGATGAGGCGACCAGCTCTTTGGATAATCTCTCGGAGAGCATGATCCAGGCCTCCATAAAGGAAATCTCCGCCAACCGCACCGTGCTCCTGGTCGCCCACAGGCTTTCCACGGTGATCAATGCGGATAAGATCATTGTTCTTGCTGATGGGTCCATTGTCGAAGAGGGGGGCCATGCCGAATTAATGTCCGGAAAAGGCCCTTACTGGCAGCTATATAACACAAACAGCATCTCACAAACGCAAGGGGTAAAAAAATAATGAAAAAGATCAAGAAGCCTTTAAAGGGTAAGAAAAATGTCCTTGTCTCCGCCGGAGACGCGATAACCGCCAGGTTAATTGAAGAAGCGGGATTTGACGGAATATGGGTTTCCGGGTTTGAGGTATCTGCCAGGCTCGGCCTTGTGGATAACGGCTCCATCACTATGAGTGAGATGCTGAACGCCGCCAAGACGATCATTGACTCCACCAGCCTTGCGGTGTTGGTGGATGTGGATAACGGCTACGGCGGGATCCATAATTTCATAAGGACGGTAAGGGAATTTGAAAAGATCGGATGTTTCGGGATCTGCGTTGAAGACAATATTTTTCCAAAGCAGAACTCACTCTGGGGAGGAAAGGCCCCGTTACTCTCAATGGAGGAGCAGGGTGCAAAAATAAGAGCGGGCAAGGAATCGCAAAAGACAAAAGACTTCAAGATCATCGCCAGGACCGAGGCATTGATCAGGGGATATGGTATCGATGAAGCGGTCAGGCGTGCCGAGTATTATGTAAAATGCGGGGCGGACATGGTCCTGATACACTCTAGGGAGGCAACCGGTAAAGAAGCGCTGGGGATCCCCAAACACTGGAGATCCGATGTGCCGCTGGTCATAGTGCCGACCAAATTCCCCCATGTATTGAATAAGAAATTATTTGGCGCCGGGTTCTCGGTAGTCGTGTTAGCCAACCAGACCGAAAGGGTAAAGATAAAAGCGATAAGGGATGCCTTAAGGATCATTAAAGAAGAGGGCTGCGTTTTACCTATCGAGCAGGAGCTCTCCGCTACGCTGGACGATATGAGGGACCTTACACCGATTAAAGAAATGGATGAGATAGAAAGGAAATATAAGCTAAAATGAAGGAACACGATTTTGTCGTCGGCATACCCTGTTCAGGGTTAAAGAAGCATTTGGAAGGAATAGAAAAATATATCCCCTGCACCAGGGAGGATGAGGCCCTGGCTCTTGCCGTCGGAGCGTATATGGCGGGCAAGAAGCCGTTAGTTTTTTTACAGAATAGCGGGTTAGGCGGCATTGTGGACGCGGTAACCTCTCTCTTAAAGCCCTATGGTATAGAGATAGACCTTTTGATCAGCGTAAGGCATAGGCCGGAGCACCATGTTTTTATGGGTAAGATCACCAAAAAAATGTTAAAGCTCCTGGAATATAAAAAGTATAAATTAGTCGAGCAATGCGAAGAATAGAAGCCATAAGAAAGATCGTGGAGGATTTAAAGGGTGACGAATTGATCGTCTCCTCTACGGGCATGATCTCTCGGGAGCTTTATGCCGTCAAGGACCGGCCGGGGAATTTTTACATGGAAGGAAGCATGGGAAGCGCTTTGGGGATAGGGCTGGGGATCGCAATTAATTCCCCGCATAAAGTAATCGTCATATCGGGAGACGGCGCTTGCCTTATGTCCCTTGGGACCCTGGTATTGCATAAGGAATTGGGTCCCAAGAACCTTAAGCATTATATCCTGGATAATAACTGCCATGCTACCACCGGCGGCCAGATCACCTGTTCCGGAGCGGTTGATTTCTCAAAACTTGCCCCTAATACGGTGGTCATCAAGGTGAACAATGAAAAGGGGGATGTTCCCAGGATACCCTTGCCGCCGAAACAGATATTGAAGAGATTTATGGAGTTTATAAGGAAGGCCAAACCGTAATGAAAGCGATCATTATTGCCGCAGGAAAGGGCAGGAGAATGAGGCCGTTGACCGACGAGTTTCCCAAATGCATGCTTGAGTTTAACGGCAAGACCCTCCTGGAGAGGCATATTGAAGTTTTGAATTCAAGCGGCATAAAGGATATTTCCGTTGTCAGGGGATACTTGGCAGAAAGAATATGCATACCCGGTATCAAATATTATCAGAACGACAGGTACGAACATAATAATATATTGAATTCTTTGTTCTACGCCGAGGCAGAATTAAATGACGATGTAGTTATCAGCTACTGCGATATTTATTATGAACGTCCGGTTTTGAGCAAGCTCCTTGCTGATCCGCATGATATATCCATTGTTATTGATCTGGATTGGCGCGCTTCCTACGCAGGGAGGAGCGCTCATCCGGTAAGTGAGGCTGAGAAAGTCCGTCTTTCATCAAGAGCTATGGTTATGGAGATCGGCAAGTCCATTAAAGAAGATACGGCAGAGGGAGAGTTTTTGGGCCTGATGAAGCTCTCTAAAAAGGGCTGCATGCTGCTTAAAGAGGTATTTCATTCTGCAAAAAACAGCTCCTTGGACAGGCCGTTCCATGAGGCCTCGGTGTTTGAGAAAGCCTATCTTACCGATATGATCCAGGAATTGGCAGATAGGGGGATAAATGTTCATTGTGTCGGCATTAACGGGGGATGGAAGGAAATAGATACTATCCAGGATTATGAAAACGCTAAAAAAATGCTCTTAGAGGGCGGAAAGCTGAAACTATGAAAGAAAAAATTACGCTGTATCCCGGTATGGCGGGGGTAACCAGGGATATTATCGCCAGGATGAAAGAGGAAGGGGTTGAACTGTTTTCCGTTGACATAATGGTTACGCAAAAGTGCAATTTTAAATGCGCCTATTGTTACGCGGAAGGAGCGCCGGAGAAAAAACACCAGTTGACCATGAAAGAGGCAAAGGGCCTGGTTGACCAATCCCTGGAGCTGGGGGTAAGGATATTGAATATGCAGGGAGGGGAGCCCTTCATTTGGAATCCCGCTGATTGGAAAGGCAAGCCGCAGGAGGCGCTTTTTGAGCTGATGGGATACATAAAAGAGTCCTTTGCCAAGCGTTCCCTGCCTGTCAATATCGTCAGTTTTACCGATGTGGCCTTGATCGATGAGAGCAAGGCAAAAAAATTAGCCAAACTGGGCACCTCTTTGTGTTGTAAGCTGGATTCCCTGAATGAAGAGATCCAGGATAAGCTTTTGGGTACTCCCGGCGGGTTCAAGAAGATGATGAAGGGATTTGACCATTTGATCGCTGTTGGTTACGGCAAAAAGGATTTTCCTCCGCTTTCGACTAACAGTGTGGTTACAACCTTAAACTATGACGGGATAATAGATGTGTTCAGGTGGTCAAGGAGCCATGGATTTATGCCTTTCGTTATTCCGGTTCATGTGCACGGAAGGGCCAAAGAGTTTAGCGATATTATGCTTTCTTCCAAGCTTGTGGGCAGCACCCTTAACCCCGATGATATAAAGAATTTGTTCGAGAAACTCGCGCAGATTGACGCAAAAGAATTCAATATATTCTGGAAACCCGAAGGCCCCTGGGTGGAAAATAAATCCTGCTCGCGCCATTTAGGCGGGGTGCATGTTCGGGCAGACGGCATAGTGCTGCCCTGTTCCGAAGCGCCTGACCAGTGGGCATTGGGAGATATCAGGAAACAGCCTTTAAAAGAAATAGTTACTTCGGAAAAGGTAAAGAAGTTCAGGAATATATACAGCCAGCTTCATGAAAACAGCAAATGTTCGGCCAAGAATTGCTCTTTAAGCGCCGAAGGCAAATGCTACGGCTGCAGGACCCGGGCTTATGATGATTCTGCTTTCGATGAAAAGGGGAATTATGACCCCTCCCGGCTTGACCCGGAAGCTTTTTTCGCCGGAGACCCCGCATGCTGGAGAAAATGAAAAAAGTCATACTTTTAGAGTTCGTTGATGAAGCAAAGGAGATCCTGAGGCGTTACGGCAGGGAGTTCCTCTTGTCGGAAGAAGCCCTGGTCATCTGTCTGCATCCCAATGTTCGGGCATTCTTGAAAGGCGCAGGTATTGATAGCCGGGATACTCTGAGATACCTGGATAATGACAGCCAGCATAGGATAATGCTGGAAACCGAAAGGCTTAAAGACATAATGATGCAAAAGGTGAGCCTGAGCGACAATCTTGGGATAAGGAAAGGGTATGAAGAAACCTGTGCTCATAATTTACGGATGTACCTCAATCATTTCTTATGGATCATTGAGATTATTAATGCCATCGTCCGCAAGCATCAGGTTAGCGATATTTATTGCTGTCTGTATGGATACGAAGATCCAATATACATGCAGAAAGCCGCCATACAAGACCAGGAAAGATTTTTAGGGTTCCTGGCCAGGGATATTTCCAGGGCAAACGGCATAAAGTTCCATGCCTGCCGCTTGAAAGCCAAAAGACCCGGGATTATCAATCTTATTTGTACAGCGGCAGCGCATAAAGCCGGAGAGCTGCTTACTTTCATCGAATATAGGTTGCTCTGCGCCAGGGCCGCCGGAAAAAAAACGGTCATTGTGCCGGCATTTTCATATAACATGTCGGTATTACTGCGGGAAATAAAAAGCCGCCGGCATAATGTTAACTATGTCATGCTTTGGGAGAATGAGTTCACCCTCAGGAAAAAGTTATCGAGCATTTACCTGCTTCTGATGAATAACCTTAAAAAGATAAAAAGAAACAATGAATGCGACGCGATAATCTCCCTGGACCTGATCAAATGGCACTTCAAGAATGACCCTGCTCAACAGGAGAAAATGAGGCTGGAATTTGACAGGCTTAAGGCCGCCATAAATACCGGGCTCAAAGACCTGTTTTTCTATGGCGGGGTTGATTTCCACTCCTACTTAAGGGAAAAGATCGACCGGGGATTAAAGCAGGATATGCTTTCTCTCCAACGCCTGACCACGGCGCTCTACTGTATCCTGAAACGGCTGCAGCCAAAGCTGCTGATGTCAATGTACAGCCGGGGTATTTACTATATGATGGGCGAATTAAGCATTATCCTGGATTTCCCTTCATTGAATATAAGCCATGGCACGCACGTGCCTCCCAATAACATATTTGAGGAGATCGAAAATTATAATTTAGGCACCAGCGTTATCCTGAATACTTATAAACATGTCGCGGTCCAGACGCCATGGACGGATAAATTCCTCAACTATTTCCAGGATAAGCGGCCGCGTATTCTTTCCGGGCCGCTGCTTTATTCGCGCAAGAACACTCTCTTGAGGGATGAGAAAAGAAAAGAGATCACAGGCAGCTCTGATACTTCCAGGATAGTGATACACGCGACAACCCAGAAAATACGCACAGGCATGCGTTTCCATATAACCGAAACCCTGGATGAATATATCTTGAGCCTCTCCGATATTGTTAATGCGGTAAATAAGCTGGAGGATGTGTACCTGGTTATACGGCCGCATCCCATATGCGAACTCACCTGTGATGATTTTTACCGGCTTTTGCCTGCCGGCAGCCGGGTCCGTATAATGGAGAAAGGTTCTTTTGCGGACAGCTTATCCATAGCGGATCTATTGGTAAGTTATTCATCCACCTGTATCGAAGAAGCGCTTCAGAACAGGATCCCGGTTGTTTTATTCGACAAATGGAAGCGGTACAACCATTTCAACATTAAAGAAACAAAGGATACCGAGGGGCTCGCAAGAAACCCGGTTTTTTATTTTACCGAACCCGGGGTATTGGGAGAGGGGATCAGGAGGATCATGGAGGAATTCCAGAAGCAGCCGCTTGCAGATGCGGATCTGGTTGATTACAGGTATCCGGAAACGTTCAGGGATAATTTTTCCTCGTTTGTTGACGTTTCGCTAAAAGAAGGAGCGAACAATTGAATGTAGTTTTGATCCTGGCAAAAGAGGGCAGCATAGGCCTGCCGGGAAAGAATATCTGGAAGATCAAGGACATGACCCTGCTGGAATGGGCGATAGCGGAGGCCAAGCGCTCTAAACTGGTGGGTGAAGTTTTTGTGAGCACCAACGGAAAGAAGACCGCGGAGATCGCTCTTAAAGCCAAGGCCAGGATCATTATGCGGGATAATGAATTGGCGAAAAATGAAAAATTCATGGATTCGGTTGACCATGCGGTAAGCTATATTAAGGATAAATACAGTGATCTTGAGATTATTGCCATGCCGCAGTGCGTTGTGCCGTTCAGGGACCCGGATATATTCGATCAGTGTATTTCTTTTTTGCTGAAGAACCCCGAATATGATTCAGCGGTGACCATAAGGAAGACCGGTTATATCCCTTACGCCTTAATGAAGATTAAAAATGATTCTTTGGCCCCCTATCTTACGGATGCCCAGGACAAGGTATCCGGCTCCCGGCAGGACAGCCAGGCCTTTGAGATCGACCATGCGGTGGAATGTTTCCGGTATTCTTCCTGGCTGAATAGGAAAGACGGCGTTAAGCCGTGGGATTATCTGGGCCGCAGGATAAAAGGCATAGAGCAGTCTTATCATAACCACAATTGTTTCGTAGATGTCCATACAATAGGCGATATAAAGTGGCTGGATTTTATTGTCGCGCACCTGGGATATAAAGGGTTAAAAGCGGATGATTAAATGCGTGATTTTTGATTTTGACGGGGTGATCGCCAAGTCGGTAGATGTAAAGACCGAGGCCTTCCGGAGGCTCTTCTGTGAATACCCGCAGCATCTGGAGGCAATAACCCGGTATCATACCAGTAACGGGGGGATCTCACGTTTTGATAAATTCAGGTTTATCTACGGGAATATTTTAAAGGAGGATTTAGGAGAGGTTAAATTTAAGGAGCTGTGTGAAAGTTTCAGCGGATTGGTCAAGGAGCAGGTGATCAATGCCGATTATGTGGAGGGGGCAGGCGAGCTTTTGGATAAATTCCTTGGCCGCTACCGGATGTTTGTGGTCTCCGGTACCCCGGAGAAAGAGATGAGGGAAATAGTCCGGCATAAAGGCCTGGATAAATATTTCAGCCAGGTTTACGGTTCCCCCGCGAAAAAAGCCGACCTTATTAACGGTATTTTAAGGGATAACAATTATCAGCCGGATGAGGTTGTTTTCATAGGGGATTCGATCAATGACCTTAATGCTGCCGCAGACGCAGATGTCCGTTTTATCGCCAGGGTAGATGAACCCGGCGCGCCTTGGGCGGCTGGGGTAAATCCGCAGGAGCGTTTCAGGGATATGATAGGGGTATTTGAATATATCGAGAAGATAAACGCGGGGCAGGAGACAGATTATGAGGTTCTTTTTAAGCATGTCGAGAATCTAAAGATTGTTTTGCTTGTCGCAACCAGCAGATCCGGATCGGATTTCTTTCAGAGCCTCCTGGACGGGCATTCCCAGGTCCTGCAGGTCAGCGGAGACTGGTATCTGCACCTCTGGTGGGAGGAGGCCAAATGCAAAGAGAACCTGGCTGACCTGGTCAATGAATTTATCTGGCATGCGGATTCGCGCTCTAACCATATCGCGAAATTCAAGTCCGGTTATAATAAGATAGAGCGCTGGGATAAGCTGGGAGAAGATAAAAACAGCTCCTTTGAAGTAGATATCAATATCTTCAGAAAGCATATGTTGAACCTACTGCAGGCAAGGCCGTTGAACAGCCGGAATTTCTTTTTAGCGGTCAATCTGGCTTATGGCTTGGCAAGCGGCAATGATATCATGAAGGCCAAAATATTATTTTATCATATACACCAGGTTGAAAGGATAGAAGCTTTTAAGGATGATTTTGCCGATTTTGACGTGATTTGTACGACCAGGGAACCAAGGAATACCCTGGTATCGGGGATGGAGCACTGGAAAAGATATGATAGCCGGACTTTCGAGCCAAAATTCTTATACCTGCTTTTAAAAAGGATAATCCGGGAATCAGAAGCCCTGTTGGCTTATACAAAGAACGTAAAAACGTTAAGGCTTGAGAGCCTGCATTTATACCCTGAAGAGGTATTGAGGGAATTCTGCCATACATATGGTTTAAATTTTGAGAATAGCCTTCTTCAATCCACATATCACGGTAAAAAGTGGTGGGGGGATGCTTTATCGGATAAATATTTGACCGGCTTTAACAAGAATATCAATGAGGCAAAATGGAAGGGGAAATTATCCGTTTATGACGCTTTTCTTTTGCGTTTTATTTTACAGAAGAGGCTAAAGCACTACGGCTATACCGATGCCATGATCCCGGTATTTTTTCTTCCTCTCGCGTTGCTCCTGACCTTTTTGCCCATGAAATACGAGGCGCGGATCTTGGGTTATCAGTTGAAAAGCTCAAATAACCTCAAGGCTAAATTAAAGGTCCTGCTGCGGAGTTTGATTTTCTACGCGTTGAGGGTTTGCCTTTATTTCAGGTATTTGTTCAGGAATAACATTAGCCGCGTTTTTCTGCCGGCTAATTTTTGCGCGGATAAAGCGATCGGGAAGATACAGGATCGGGGAGCTAAAATATGAGCGCTGAACTGATGCGGCCAGGCACGGTTTTTATTACCGGTATCTCGGCCTCCGGTAAATCCACCCTGGGCGGCCTGCTAAAGAACGGCCTGCTGAAAAACGGCATTGAGAATCTGGTGCTTCTTGACGGGGAGGAGATCAGGGATCAGCTGAAGAAACGCGGGAAGAATTACGGTTACAGCACCGCCGAAAGAAATGAGGTGGCTTTGGAGATCGCCCGGATCGCCTCGGAATATAACCGGGAGGGGACCAACTGCATCATTTGCTCTATTTGCCATATCAAAGAGATCAGGGAGCAGATGCGCCGGATAATCGGCAGGGTCATGGAGGTATACCTTGATTGCCCCGTCTCTGTCTGCGCGCAAAGGGATTATAAGGGAAACTATAAAAAGGCATTTAACGGGCTTTGCCGTAACTTCATCGGCGTAGATGAGCCTTATCAGAGGTCATATGCCGAAGAATTGGTTTTGCGCACCGGAAGCCAGCCTCTCGGAGAGTGCTCGGCCATATTGCTTGGGTCAGCTATGGATTTTTTGGGTAGGCCCGGAGAAAAAGTGCTCATTAACCCAAATTGCAATTATCATATTGCCGCCGGCAGCGGTATCCTGGAGTCATCCGACGCAAAGTTCAGGGAATATAGGAGGCGATGGATAGAGTACCCCAGGAATTTTACTGTCGGAGATTTTCCGCTGCACCTGGATATAGAAAGCACCAATCTTTGCAACCTTAAATGCCCGCATTGCGCGGTTACCTCTAACTTCTGGGGTAAATCAAAAAAGGGATTCCTTCCCTTTCCCCTGTTTAAGAAAGTGATCGACCATGCCGTGGAAAATGGGGTGTATTCCATAAAACTCAGCTTAAGAGGTGAGCCGCTTCTGCACAAACAGATCGCGGAAATGGTCGCTTATGCCAGGAAAAAAGGGGTGATCGATATTTATTTTAATACCAACGCCGTATTCCTGACCGAGGGTACCTGCAATCAGTTGATTGACGCCGGGCTCAACAGGATATCCATTTCAGCTGACGGCTGGGATAAGGAGAGTTTTGAAGAAAACCGCCGGGGCGCGGAATTCAAGGCCGTTTACGATAATATAGCCGGCCTAAGAAAGATCCGCCGGGACAGGGGGGTGGATTTTCCCAAGATAAGGATCCAGGCAGTGATGCTTGATGGGATAAAAGAGCATTGGGCAGAATACCTGAAACTCTGGCAGCCTTTGGCAGATGAGCTGGGTTATTTGGACGCAAGAAAAGAGGGGCCGGGGATCGATCACCGGGGCCTGACAGGCAATTGGGCCTGCCCGTTTTTATGGCAGAGGATGGTTATATTGTGCGATGGTTCACTATTGCCCTGCCTTATGCACGGTATCGATGATTTGTCGTTGATGAGCCTGGGCAATGTGAAGGAATTGGATGTAAAAACAGCCTGGCAAAGCCAAAAGAGCGAATTTTACCGGGGGCTTCACCGCAAGGGCCATTCGCATAAGATCGAGGCCTGCGACCGCTGCTCTTACCGGGCATTAGAAATTAAAAAAACAAAGAATGGGCTCAAGGAGGCCTTGATATGATCTCAGCACTTTTGATAGGAAGGGGAAGCAGCCAGGGTTTTCCGGGCAAAAATGTTTATCCCGTATTGAATAAACCCCTGATGATTTATCCGCTCGCGGCAGCCTTAAACTCCGCTTTAGTAGATAATTTATACGTATCTACTGATTCCGAGGAAATCAAGAAAATAGCCAGGGAAGCCGGCGCCTTGATCATTGACAGGCCGGTTCATTTATGCACCAGCCAGGCCCTGGGAGAGGATGTTTTCGCCCACGGGTATCGGGAGATCAAATCGCTTAACCCGGGCAAAGAGATAGAATTAATGGTCCTGCTTTTCTGTAATGCCCCTATGGTAACTTCCGGGCAGATCGAAGAGGGGATCAAGGCTTTACGGGATCATCCTGAATATGATTCCGCCGTATCGGTATCCAAATATAATATGTGGAGCCCTTTGAGAGCCCGCAAGATCGAAGAAGACGGCCTCTTGCATCCTTTTATCCCTTTTGATGTTTTTGAAGGCATCAATAAATTGTCCTGCGATAGAGATTCTCAGGGTGATGTGTGGTTTGCGGATATGGGGGTTTCCGTAGTTAGGCCAAGGTGCCTGGAGAACCTCAAAGATGGCCTGCTTCCCCAGCGATGGATGGGCAGGAAAATATATCCCCTGAAGCAGTGGGGAGGTTTGGATGTTGATTATGAATGGCAGATACCTCAGGCAGCTTTTTGGCTGCAAAAGAATGAACTTAAGGACAAAAAAAATGGCTAAAGAAAAGGTATTCATTTCTACAACCAGCTTCGCGGAGTTTGATCCGGGGCCGGTTGATATTCTTAAGGGAAAGGGCCTGGAGCTGTTTTTTAATCCTTACAAAAGAAAGTTAACTCCAGATGAGCTTGTTGAGCTTGCCGCCGGATGCGCTGGATTGATCGCCGGCGTAGAGTCTCTTAACGCAGAGGCTCTATCCCGGCTAGGGAAGTTAAAAGTTATTTCCCGCTGCGGCGCCGGCTTAGACAATGTTGACCTGGTAAAGGCAAAAGAGCTGAATATCAAGGTTTACAATACCCCTGATGCCCCTACTTTGGCAGTGGCAGAATTGACCGTAGGATTAATGCTTTCCCTGCTCAGAAGGGTATCATTGATGGACAGGCAATTAAGGCAGGGGAAATGGAATAAGCTTATGGGCCGGCTGTTAACAGGGAAAAAAGTAGGGATCGTCGGAATGGGCAGGATCGGCCTAAAGGTGGCAGAGCTTCTTAGGGCATTTGAGGTTGAAATATTCTATGCGGATGTTAAACAGCTTGAGCCAGGAGAATCGAAAGCGACTAAATGCGGCTTGGAAGAACTTTTGAGCAAAGTCGACATTGTCACTATCCACATTCCATACGACAAGAAAAACGAATATCTTATCGATGCCAAAAGAATAGCTTTGCTGAAAAAAGAGAGTATCCTCATAAATTGCTCCCGGGCAAAAATAGTTGACGAAGAGGCTCTTTATATCGCGCTTAAGGAGGGTAAGATCGCCGGCGCTGCTTTGGATGTTTTTGAGCAGGAGCCCTATTCCGGCCCACTAAGAGAACTGGATAACGCGATCCTCACCCCGCATATAGGAAGTTATGCCAGGGAGTCAAGGATCAAAATGGAGCAGGAAACGAGTTTAAATCTTCTCAAAGGTTTGGGTTATGCCTAAATATTATTTTTTATCGCACAAAATTGAAAAAGCAATGCCTGCTTATGGTAAAAAAGCATGTTTACTGGATAGCACGCCGGAAAAATCAATAAGCAAGGGCGATTCCTGTAATATTTCCAGCGCCAGGATCTCAAGCCATTTGGGCACACACGTAGATTGCCCCCGCCATTTTTTTAAAAATGGCAAGGGCATCTCCGATTATCCGGCAGGGCATTGGTTTTTTAAGCGTCCTTTTGTGCTTAAGAGAGTCCTGGCTGAAAATGAGATCGCAGGCAAAGAGCTGTTTTCTTCTGTGCCGCGAGAAACGGATATCCTGCTTTTAAAGAGCGGATTTCAGAGGTTCCGCGGCAGGAAAAAATATAATTTTAACAATCCCGGGGTATCGGCTCAAGCGGCTTTCTGGCTCAGGGCTAACCGGCCCAATATCAGGGCATTGGGCGTAGATTTTATTTCTATTTCTCCTTTTGCCGATCGCCAAACAGGAAGACAGGCCCATAAGGCGTTTCTTGATCCAAAAGGGGATAATTTCCCCATTCTCATCCTGGAGGATATGGATCTTCAAAAGGCGGATAGAAGATTAATTTCTGTGTGTTTATTTCCTTTGCGCGTATCCGCCTGGGACAGCTCACCCTGCACGGTGGTTGGGGAAACGAGGGATTCTAACTAAGAAGGAGAGTGATTGCTATGAAGATAATGGTCTTTGGAGGAGCGGGGTTTTTGGGCAGCCATGTGGCTGATTGCCTTTCGGAAAACGGCCATGAGGTTGTTATCTTTGACCTGATGCCTTCGCCTTACATAAAACCGCGGCAGGAAATGGCCGTAGGAGATATCCTGGATAGAGAAGCGGTTAAAAAGGCGGCTAAGGGCATGGACGCTGTTTTCCATTTCGCGGGGATGGCCGACATAAGCCTGGCAAAACAGGACCCCTATAAGACCATCCAGACTAATATCATCGGCACAACCAACATCCTTGAAGCCTGCTGCGCGAATAATGTCAAAAGATTTGCATTTGCCAGCAGCATTTATGTATACGGGGAGGAGGGCTCATTTTACCGGGCCAGCAAACAGGCATGCGAGCTGATCATCGAATGTTACCATAAACAAAATAATATTGATTTTACCATTCTAAGGTACGGTTCCTTATACGGGCCCCGGGCAAATGAAACTAACTGGATATACAGCGTGTTAAAGCAGGCGCTTAACGAAAAAAAGATCACCCGAAAGGGGGATGGGGAGGAGCTCAGGGAGTATATCCACGTTTCCGACGCTGCCCGCCTGACAGTAAAGACATTGGGGGATGAATTCAAGAACCAGTATGTGATGATCACCGGACAGCAGCCTACGCGGATCAGGGATCTTTTGATCATGATCAAGGAAATGCTGAATAATGAAATAAAGCTTGAATTTACCAGGGAGGATGAGGACGCGGGGCACTATGAAATAACCCCCTACCTTTTCAAGCCCAAGCTTGCTAAGCGCCTGGTCAATTCCAGCTATGTGGACCTGGGGCAGGGCCTGCTTGAGTTGATAAATATGATATATGACCGGCAGAGCCATCGTAAACAGACAGCATAAAAGATCGAGTTGACCATATGGCGATAAAAAGGCACCTTAAGAATTTATACAGGACAAATCCCGGGGCTTTCTCCCGGAAGGGTTTCTTGCGCCTGGATATGAATGAATCCGTAACCGGCCTGCCGCTTGATTTTGTAAGGCGCTGTCTTGGCCGGATAGATCCGCAATCCCTGTCCGCTTACCCGGAATACGCGTCATTGCAGCGAAAGATAGCCCGGCATAATAAATTGAAGCCGGAAAATATTATTTTAGCCAATGGGTCGGATGCGGCAATAAAATATATATTTGACGCCTTTATCTCCCAAGGCGATAAAGTCCTGCTTACCGAACCGACCTTCGCGATGTATCCGGTTTATTGCAAAATGTTCGCTGCTAAAGCAATAACGGTAAAATACAACAGCGATCTTTCTTTCCCCGGCCGGGAATTTCTTAAGCGTATCAGGCCCGGTTTAAAGATGGCGGTAGTAGTAAACCCGAATAACCCCACAGGCAGCACCATTGGGCCTTCTGTTTTATCCGCGATATTGAAGAGGGCGGCGGCAAATGATGTATTGCTTGTGGTTGACGAAGCGTACTTTTATTTTTACCCATTTTCCGTGATCGAGCAGGTGAAGAAATATAAGAACCTCATAGTTCTGAGGACATTCTCCAAGCTTTGCGGTATGGCTTCCTTGAGGCTGGGCTATGCCGCTTCCTGCGCGCAGGTAATCGAGGCCTTAAGGAAGGTCAGGCCCACTTACGACGCGAACGGACTGGCGGTGCATTTGGCGGAGGAGCTCCTGGATAATTCCGGTATCATTCAAAAGATGGTAAAGTCGGCAAACGCGGGCAAAAAATACCTGGCGCGGAGATTATCAGGCGCCGGAATAGAGCATATAGAAGGCCGGGCTAATTTCATCCTGATAAAATGCCGGGGGGAGGCAGAACGGACAGTCAGGCAGCTTAAGAAAAAAAATATCCTGGTTGCCGGAGGCTTTAAGCCGGATTTTTTAAAAGATTATATACGGGTCAGCGTGGGGGATAAGGTTGTTATGAAGCAATTCTGTGACATATTCTTTGATATCCGGAAGGATGGCAAGTGAGTAATATAGTTTTCAATTCGCAAGAGATCGTAGAATTTTATAGCCGTCACCGGAAGGAATGGAATGATTTTTATCCGTCGGAGAAATGGGTTTTCCGCAGGATAGCCGGCAAAAGCGGGTATTTAGGGGGTGTCCTTGACGCAGGGTGCGCCTGCGGCGGATTAGGGCTTGCTTTGAGCAGGGAATTTAAATTAAATTCATATACCGGGATTGATATTCACCCAGGGGCCATTGCCTGGGCCATTAAGCACAGAAAGTTAGCGGCCCCAACATCTTTTATTTGCGGCGATATCCTCGGGTTGAAAGGGCGCAAGAGATATGACTTAGTGGTGTCGCTTAGCTGCGCGGATTGGAATATCGAAGTAGCTAAAATAATGAAGGCCTGCTGGGAAAAGGTAAAGCCCGGAGGGCACCTGGTGATCTCCCTGAGGATTACGCCCGGAAAAGGAATAGATGACATGAAAAAAAGCTTCCAGTATATTAATTTTTCAAAAAAAGATAAAAGACCGGAGGTCGCCAATTATGCGGTTTTTAATCTCAGGGATATCCTTGGGCGAATGAAGGAGTTGTCTCCTTTTGCGCAGGATATCGGGGCTTACGGATATTGGGGCACTCCTTCCCCTACCGCCGTTACCCCGTACAAAAAGCTTATTTTTGCGGTTTTTTACCTGAAGAAAGGCAAGGGCAATAAAATCCGGGGGATAAATACCGAGTTCAATCTTCCGCTGGAGGCATTTTTGTAATGGTATATATCAGCACCTCAAGCCAGATTCGTCATTTAAAAATGTTCAATACCCTGCCATGGGTATATATCGGCAGTTACCAGGGCCTCTTGCGCTCGGAGAGGATACTCGACCCTGCCAAGCGGAGGTTCATCGGCAGAGAGCTGCAGAGTATCATAGAGTCAGTAAAGAATAATTTTGTGGATTTCATCGGCAAGCTCTCCAGTCAGCAGCAGGAGAAGGTTATCTGGTATGCAAGCCGCATGGCTTCCAAATCGATAAGCCAGACATCGATCTTTCACCAGTATGTTTATTTGAAATTCATCAAGCGGCTTTCAGGGGAGGAGAAGGGGGATATCCTGGTAGTCAGCGATGACTATGAATTGATAGGGAATATCAAAGAAGCAGGCCTTGGAAACGTGAAGCTCCTGTCCGCACCGAAGGCCCGGAATTTTATTTTTGAAAGCATCAAGGGTTATTTGCGGATATTAAGGTTTTTCCTCATCTGGTTTATTTACCGGGTTTGGAGGAATAGGAGGGCCGGGGAATTCAATGTTTTTATCCATACTTTCATAGATGACAGGAGCTTTAACCGTCTACCCGAATTCAATGATTGCTTTTTCGGTGATCTGGGGAGTTTTCTAAAGGAGAAGGGTTATAGTGTCGGCAGGTTTTTGCCTTTGCGGCTGCGCTTGAAACATCTATTCATGGCCAATTTACATTTTAAGAACATTATTGCTCCGTTATCCTTTCTGCCTTTCGGTGATTTACTTAAATGCTCCTTTACCGCTTTTACCTGCAGTATCGATAATGAAGGGCTGAAGGGGATAAAAGACCTGCCTTTGTTAAATATCCTCTTTGAAAACGAGAAATCAAAAGAGAACAGGACCAAGGGCTTCCTGGATTACTTATTGTTATATTATGCTTATAAGAATTTAAGCCTTAAGGTAAACAGCCATGCCTCGATAATATATCCTTTTGAAAATCAGCCGTGGGAGAAGATGCTTAATCTGGCCTTCCTGAATTTTAAACGGATAGCTTACCAGCATTCTACCATTCCGCATAACTGGTTAGATTACTATGTTTCGGATTATGAGGATGAAAGCCTGCTGCCGAAAGTAATACTGACATCCGGACCGGCTTGGTCGGAGTTCTTAAGAAAGCATTACAGGGGGGCTACCGTTGCCGAAGCAGGGGCGGTCAGATATCCTCATCTTTTTGGCCTGCGGAAAACAATAGAGAGGAGCAATCGGGCAGGAAATATTATTGTGGCTTTGCCTATCAGCCCGTCTATCTCTTTCTCCCTGGAGGGGCATATTCTAAAGGCCCTTTCTCTTTCCGGGTTTGGGGCATATAAGATAAAGATCAAGCCTCATCCCTACCTGCATGGCAATCCTGGCCTGAAAAGGGATCTCCAGGGCCATAAAAATTGCGAATTCGTGGACACGGATATGGGGAAGTTACTCAAAGACAGCATGCTGCTTATTACCTCCGAATCGAGCGTGGCATTCGAATCGGTATTCCTGGGGATCAAAACGCTCTATTTTATCCCTGAAGGGCTTACGCTTGGACTGGAGTATTTTATTAAAGATGACCTGTTTATCGCTTATGAAGAAGATTTTACGCAGAAGCTGGCGGAATCCTTGGCTAGCTCCAAATATCCCGAAGCCCGGGTTGAAGATTATTTTTCGCGTCCGGATTACAATGTTTTTTTAGGCGCCTTGCACAATAATTAAAATGAAGATATTGTTGATCTCAATCGATTTGGTCCTTGGAACCAGGATCCTGGTCAATGTTCTAAAAGGCAGGGGTTTTCAGGCGCATAATCTGCAAATTACGGGAATGAAATATTCCGACAGTTTTTCCGATGAAGCCCTGCGGAATATCCATGCTTTCAGCAAGGGATATGATGTTGTGGGATTATCCTTCAATTCATTCTATTCATTATTAGCCTCCAGACTGGGCAAGCACCTGAAATCCATGGGCATAAAATGGCTTATTACCGGCGGGCCTCACGCGACGGCTTTGCCGGAAGAGGCAGCGGAATTCTCGGATGTAGCGGTTATTTATGAAGCGGAATTAACCCTGCCGAAACTTCTGGATAGCTTAAGCGCTAAAAAGTCATTTTCCGGGATTAAGGGGCTGGTATTTAAAGACGCTAACGGGTTTCTCGTTAATACGGGCTGCCCGGAGGTTGAGACCGATCTTGATAATACGCCTTTTCAGAGCTTTTCTCCGGAGGAGATAACCTATTATGATTTTCCAAAGAAGGTTTTTAGAAAACCGGAACTTGAGGATGTATTTCCTCATGGCGGGAAGAATTATTTTATCATGACCTCCAGGGGCTGTCCGTTTAATTGCGCTTACTGCTGTAATAACCTGTTCGCTAAACTTAATAAGGCTTTCACCAGGGTCAGAAGGAGGTCAGTCGCCAATATCATATCCGAGATGAAGATGGCAAAAGATGCCGGATTCAAGGGTTTCTACCTGGCCGATGATAATTTCCTGTCTTTTAGTTTAGCCGAGATCAGGAGTTTCTCCAGGCTTTATAACGCATCAATAAAGATGCCCTTCGGAATCGCCGGGATAAACCCGAATAATATGAGGGCGAAAGATTCGGCGCAAAAATTAGATCTTTTATTGAAATGTGGTTTATCCGATGTCAGGATAGGTGCGCAAAGCGGGAGCAACAAAACACTTAAAATCTTTAACCGTAAGTATACCGCTGAGGAATTGCCCGGGCTGCTTAAGGTTTTTGAGGACAGGGATACAATTTGGGAAGGGAAGAGCAAGAAACTGCGGGTAGCCATTGATTTTATCTGCGATGCTCCCTGGGAAACTGATGAAGACAGGACCAGCACCCTTAAATTGGCGAATAATTTGCTGAATACTTACGGGATATTCTTTTATACCTTGATCTTTCTGCCCGGGACCGATATATATGAATTGGCTTTGAATAAAAAGTGGATAAAAAGCAGAGAGCGGGATATTTACCTTAAAGGCATAGCCGGGGTGAGTGATAACATATATAACCGTATATTCTTTCTTATAGCCGTGCTCAAGGAGAGGGGATGCGGTATGCCCGATGAAATGATATCCCATCTTTTGGGTCTTTACGGGGAAAATCCGGGTTTATCGGAAAAGCTGGTCGATTTTTGCATCAAGGCAATTAATGATAATGAAAAACATCATGGCCTTAACCTGGAACATCTCACCATTCATCCTTACTTAAAAGGTTTTAATAAGTGGGAGAAGACCGTCGGAGAAAAAGGAAAAAAAGTCCTGTTTAGAAGCTACCATCAACCCTATGGTTAAAGAACCAAAAAAGATCCTGATCATCGGAGCAAACGGCCTTATCGGCCAGGCAGTTGCCGGAGAAGCCGGTTCCAGGTTCTCCTGGAAGGGGACTTATTACCGCCGGCAGGTCCGGGGTTGCTTGCGTTGCGATATTACGGATCCTGAAAGCCTGGATGGTGTTTTTAAACAAGTAAAGCCGGATTTCGTTATTCATTGCGCACAGCTTGCCGGAGGGGTGGATTTCTACGAAAGGAACCCGGAATTGGCAAAAAAGTTTCATTTTGACGGGACAGTTAACCTTGGCCGGGAATGCCTTAAGCACAGCGCAAAACTGGTTTTTGTCTCTTCGGAGTGCGTTTTTGACGGTAAAAAGGAATTCTACAATGAAACCGACACCCCTAACCCGATCAATATCTATGGAAAATATAAAGCGGAGAGCGAAAACTGGATCAGCCGGAACCTGAAGGAGCATCTCATTGTAAGGACAATGTCTGTTTTTGGCTGGGATCCGTTTACAGAAACTCCCAACGCGGTAATGAAGGCTTATTTTTCTATCGCTAGGTCCCAAAAGTACATAGTTCAGGCTTTTCGCTGGGGTACGCCTACTTATGCCGGGGATTTGGCGAAAGCGATCCTGGAGTTATCTGATTCAGGTGCCTCGGGAATATTCCATATTGCCGGAAGGAGTTTTATCAACCGCTATGTTTGGATCAGGACTATTTGCGATGCCCTGGGATGGGATTCTTCATTATTGGTCCCGCAGCATAAAAATAACAGCGGCCTGGCTTTTCGTCCGGTAAGAATCGGTCTGGATACCAGTAAGTTCAATGATAATTTTAGCACCAGGCTTTGCTTTCTTAAGGAAGCCGTAGAACTATTGAAGCGGGATATCGCGCTAATGTCCCATGTGGAGAGGTCAAAAGCCTAAATGAGCAGCCCGAAGATCAGCGTTGTGATGACGGTTTTTAACGGTGAGCCATATCTGAATGAGGCCATAGACAGTATTTTGGGCCAAAGTTTTGATGATTTTGAGTTTATTATCGTAGATAACGCAAGCACCGATAGAAGCAGGGAAATAATTAATTCTTATAAAGACCCAAGGATAGTCTTTATTGCCAATGACCGTAACCTTGGCCAGAGCAAGGCGCTTAATATCGGTATCAGAAGCGCCCGGGGGGAATTTATCGCCCGCATGGACGCCGATGATATTTCCTTTCCCCGGAGGCTTGAAAAGCAGTATGCCTATCTGCAAAAGAACGATCCGGTCGCGGTTGTAGGAAGCTGGTACCTGGAGATAGATGAGAAAGGAAAGATGATCAGGGAATTCCGTCTTCCTACCGACCCTTGGGAGATCAAGGCCTATCTTATGGGCTCCAGCGCTCTCTCATACCACTGCATTCCGCATCCGATCGTTTTGATGCGAAAAAAGGCCTTATTTGATGTCTCTTTGTTCAATGAGAAATATATAGCCCAGGATTTTGACCTATGGTTAAGGCTTTCCCGGAAATACCTGCTGGCAAACCTGGATGAGGTCCTTTTTAAGTACCGCATTAACAGCCTTTCTCAGTCTGCAAGGTTGAAGTGCGCCTTTAGAGATGACTGTAAGGATATCATAGAGGAGAATATAAAGTATTTTTGGCCGGAGATAAAGGAGGAGGAATTGGCTGCGCTTGCCAGGATGCTTCAATTCCTACCTCAGGAATCCGCCGGCGCCGGGAATAATATTTATCCTGTTTTTGAAAGATTCTTGGATAAGGTTTTTAGCAACTACAAGGAATATCCGCAGGCAAGGAAGGCGGTCAGGGCCATGAAAGCATACTATATTCCAAATCTTTTTTTCACTAATAAGCGGCTTGCCCTCCTGCATTTTTTAAGGCTTATATCAGGCCAGCCGGGGTTTTTACTGAAGAAAAAAATGTATGCCAAAGTGTATAAGGCCATTCAAAATGAGCGTAGAAGGGAGGCAAAGGTTGCCGCAAAATAAACTATCTCTATTTAGAACCGAAGATGTGATTCTGGCCCTTCTTGCCCTCTGCATCGTGCCCTATTCAATTTTTTCCAGGTTTTTCGCGGAGCTGCACGTAAAAATTTATTTTCTTGATTTTCCGATTTTTGTGGGGGAGATGCTTCTCTTTGTTTGTTTGCTCCTGTCTTTTTATAACTGGGCAAAAACTAACAGCTTCCCTCTTAAGTTTTCGCCGTGGAAATTAGCCTGTATTTTTTATATTGTCTTTGTTTTGTTCAAGGCTTATTCAGGCTATCTTAGATATGGCCCTCTTGCGCTCAGGCATGCGGCAATGTTCTATTACCCGTTTTTTGCGTTAATCGCTTATTACGCGTTCCAAAAAGGGGTCTTAATCTATAAGATCAGACTTTTGCTGTTTATCGCGGCGCTTTTCATAATAAAATTCGTTTATGTAGCCTTTTACTTATATACCTATGTAATTATCGCGGTAGTTTTAGCCTTGACCTTCAAGAAAAAGATCCTGCGTTATTTTGGAATCGCTTTAACGCTCTCTGTAGTCCCTTACGGCTATTTTTTCGGAGCCTCAAGGACTTTATTGGTGGCAAGTTTAGCTGCTTTTCTTTCGTTTTTAGTAATGGCCATTATTATTTTGAGGATCAGGAGGATATTCAAGATCTATCTATTATTTCTGGGACTGTTTTTGATCGTTATTTCGTTCTCTGCCTTAGGGTCAAAGGGAGCGGTTTTTTCTTTAACCAGCCCCGGGAAATTTATGGAATACAAAAGTTTTTATGATGAAGCTATTGAACAGAGGATGGGAGTGTTTGATTCCAAAGAAATTGTCCCTCAGCTTTATAATCCAAACGAAGAAATTGCCTCTCGTAAATTTAAAGCTGCTTTTACTCGCCTGAAGGAGGAATATGGGATTACGCAGTCAGGAAGGAAAAGCGAGGAGATCCTCCCTGCCAAGAATGAACCCCTTGCAGAATCAGGCGAAAATCCTTTAGCCTTAGCTGAGGTGTCCTCATTGAGTGTCATAACCGGGATTACGCGGAAAGGAAAGAAAAGCGAGGGGATCCCCCCTGCCAAGAATGAACCCCTCGCAGAGTCAGCCGAAGGACACTTACCCGTGATTGAAGCTTCCCCGCTGAGCATCACAACCGGGTTAAATCAGGAAAGGGAGGGGGTTGCAGCGAGCCCCGATACAAAATTCGGCACTATGCTTTTCCGCTATTATGTTTATACAGATGCGATAGAGCAGGTTTTAAATGAAAAGCATTTATTCGGGTTCCCTTTCGGTAAACCTTTTCGCTCTCTGCGCTGCGAAATGATCGGCAGCGCCTACGGAGAATATATGAGGGATGGCTGGATTGCTATGCATAATTCTTATTTGGACGTTGTTTATAGGTCAGGTTTGATCGGGATTATTTTGTTAGCGGTTTTATTCATTAATATTTTTAAGGCTTCCGCGATATTCTTAAGGTCAAGGTCGTTTAAAGGAGCCGCTTTAATTACAATTTTGATATTCTGGCTGACAACCTGCCTTTTTACCGACATATTCGAACTGCCTTACTACGCGATCTTCTTCTGGAGCATGTATGGGGTGATTCTGGCGTTTGCTCATTCCATTAGGAGCAAAACTGCCCAATCTATGGGCTAAAATAAGGACTGCGATGCTGGAAAAAGAAAAAGTTGAGAGGTTGGTTTATGAAGCGATCAGGGATATCAATAAAAGGTTATTGGAAAAACGGAGTAAAGAGGAGCTCAGGGATATCCCGCTCCAGGGGAGCTTCGATTCTTTATCCATGGTTAATCTGGTTGTTTCCTTAGAGGAATCGATAAAAAAAGAATTCGGAATGAGTATCCCTTTGATCGGAACGGACCTCTCTGAAGGAAACCCTTTTAAAACCGCAGGGACCATTACCGACTATATTTATTTACAATTGGAGAAGAATTAGGGGGCGTATCCGGATATGAATTGTAAACTGGCCAATATTGAATATTTTCTCCCGGGAAAGATAGTAACTAACGCGGATCTGCTGAAAGAGAACCCCTCCTGGCATATTGAGGCGCTGGTAGAAAAGACCGGCGTATTGTCGCGCCATATCTCTGAGGATGGCCAGACTGCCCTTGACCTGGCTTATGAAGCATGCAGTAAGCTGTTTGCCGCAGGCGCTATTAATAAGGATGAAGTAGGGGCATTAATATTCTGCACTCAAAGTCCCGATTATCTTCTTCCGGGCAACGCCAGTATCCTTCACGGGAAATTAGGGTTAAGCGACGGTGCCTGGGCTTTTGATATCAATTTGGCCTGTTCCGGTTATATCTACGGCCTTGCCCTGGCCAGGTCCTTATTAAATACTTATAGCTGGGATAATGTTTTGCTGGTTGCTTCCGATACCTACTCAAAATATATCCATCCGAAGGATAGATCCGTAAGGCTCCTCTTCGGAGATGGGGCCGCGGTAACTCTAATCAGGAAGGCGGAGAGGGGCATTATCGATGTCAATATCGGAACATTCGGCAAAAAATACGACAAGTTCATCATTCCCGCCGGAGGCTGCCGGATCCCCGGGAGCCGGGAAACAAAAAAGGAGATAACGGATAACAGCGGAAATATACGCACCCAGGAAAATATTTTTATGGAGGGTTTCAGCCTTTTATCATTGGCAATGGCCAAGGTCCCGGAGAATATCAGGAGTATATTGGACGCCAATAAGTTAAGGGTCGAGGATATCGATCTTTTTATTTTTCACCAGGCCAGCAAGGCGATCCTGGATGTTTTGGCAGGATCCCTTCAGATCCCGGAAGAAAAGGTTTTCAGCAATATCTCAAGCATCGGGAATATCGTATCAGCCTCTATTCCGGCGGCTATTAAAGATGCGTTAAATGAGGACAGGATCAGGAGGGGAGACAAGATCCTGCTTTGCGGCTTTGGGGCCGGATTTTCCTGGGGTTCGATAATTTTAGAATGGCAGTGAGATGAAAGGATTGGCTGAAGTGAATATTTCTGTTTTAGATGCGGGCCGGCTGGGCCAACTGGCCGATTTCGCAAGACAAATACATCCGCGGTTAATTGACATAAAAAAAAGGATCTCCTGGTTTTCACTGGGAACCCCTTTCCTTGAGAAGGGAGAGATCCCCCCGGCATTAATTGCCCTGGATAAAGATGGCAGGATAGCCGGGCAATTTATGCTGAATGACCAGGAATGGCATTACAAAAACCTGAAAAACCGCGGTGTATTCGGATATGATTTTTTCATAGCAGAAGATCACCGTAGGTCTGGGATGGGGGCCATATTATTGTTAAAAGCGGTAAGAGGGGAAAAGGTTTTTTTCGGGGTAGGGCTGACCCCCGCAGCGGGAAAACTTTATAACGCTGCTAAGATAAAGAAAATAGGTGATTTGAAGAAATTCTTGTGGGTAAATAAGCCTTTTTCTTCGGCCAGGCATGTTCTAAGTTACATGTTTAAATCAAACGGTGAAATTTCCGGGTCGTATTGCAATAAAATGTTCCCCTTGATAACCAATGCCGGCGGACTGGTTTTTAAATTGATCCAGACTCCGCCGGGAGAAAAATATGATCCCTATTATGATCCGGATGTAATTGAGTTTTCCCGATCCGCAGGTTTCCTGCGTTGGCGTTTTTTTGATCCGGATATTAAATATTATTTTTATTATTGTCCGGATTATGATCTGCCGTTATTTTTTATCGTAAGGCCGGTTTTACGTAAAGGGCTGAAGTTATTGTCTTTGGTAGACTATAAATTTCCGCTTAAAGATAAGCAGGCCTCAAGAGCGATATTGCAAGCGGCTAAAAATATCGCCAGGGGATTGGGATTCGATGGGTTGGTAAGCGCGGGCTCCCATGAATCAATTAATAAAGCATTCGTAAAAGAAGGTTTTCTGCCTGTCGGTAAACCAGCCCCGATAGTTTCGACATTTCGGGATGATTCTCTGACCGTGGGTAACCCGCATATTGAGATTTACATAACCATGGCAGACGCTGACCTTGACCTAAACTTCGGTGACGAACAATGAAAGAAAATGCAATAAAAAGGATCGGTGATTTATCCAGGGCATTACAGCTTCACCGCCTGCCCGAGGCTTTTTTACCGAGAAATAATGTGAGGATAACCTATACGCATCACGTATTCACAGAAGATGCGGGGAATTTTGAGACGCTTATCAGGTGCGCCGCAAGCAAAAGAAAGGTTATTACGCCGAAAGATTTCTTTGATTCTTATGGAAGAAGGTCATTCCGGGAAGGCTCCCTCTTGTTTACTTTCGATGACGGGCTGGTTTCTTCTTATCAGGCGGCAAAAAAGATCTTATCAAAGTATGATATTAAAGCGATTTTCTTCGTTCCTACCGCGATATTGGATTTTACAACAGAGGATCAAATGAAGGAGTTTGCAATAAACAAGGTTTATTTCGGTCGGCGCAAGGCAGATTCTTTCAGGAGAGAGGAATACTTAACTATGAGCAAAGAACAGCTCATAGACCTGCGTAAGGAAGGGCATATGGTCTTTCCTCACACCCATAGCCATTGCAGGCTGAAGGAGATCAGGGATGAAGCGGGTATACATGAGGAAATAGTCCGGCCCAAAGAATTGCTGGAGGCTTTACTAGGCCGCGGAATAAATGCCTTCGCTTTTCCGGTAGGCACGGAACGCGTTGTTTCCCCTTACGCGTATTCAAAGATAAAAGAGCTGTATCAGTTCTGTTTTACCGGCTTAGGAGGGATCAATTCGGTTGATACGGATCCGCATTTTCTTCACCGTGACTGCCTGCATGCCCATTTTAAGCTTAAACATGCGGTTAATGTTCTTGACGGAGTTTACGACATCTATTATTTATATAAAATGTTCCTATTAAAAAAATCCGCTGGGGGCAGGAAGAATAAATGAGAGAGAAATGCCTGCCTAAAACCGGTTATCATAACGTTTACCACAAGCATAATAAATATAGCCCGGAAAACAAATTTAAATATGAGGGTAGTTTATACCGGGATCATTTCCGGGATATCCCGTTTTTGAAACTTAAGAGGTTGTTGGAGAGGGGTAAATTAGATTTAAACGGTAAAACCGTTCTTGTGGCGAGCTCCGGAAGCGGGATAGACGGTTATTATCTTAAGAAGATGTACAGTTCGGCCAAATTATTCTTTTCGGATATTAATTTGGCCGGCATGGAGAAACTGCGTTCAAATTTTTTAGCGGAGCCGGCTGTCTTAAGCGATAATTGTTCTTTAGCGTTTAAGGATAACTCTTTTGATTACGCCTATATTGCCGCATCCCTCCATCATTTAACTGAGCCGGCAAAAGGGCTTTATGAATTGTTGCGGGTAGCCAAGGAAGGCATAATCGTAATTGAGCCAAATGATTCCTGGTTTACGAGTTTATTCGTCAAACTGGGGTTAGCCCATGAATATGAAGTTTCTTATTCCAATTATGTCTATCGTATCAGCAGAAGAGACGTGGAAAAAATAAGCAATGCTTTGTTTTCTAAATGTGGAATAAAGCGCCTTTTTGCCGTACATTGGGTGGCAAAAACAAGAATAGAGTTTATATTCTTAAGGTTGCTTAATGGATGCGCTAATTTACTTTGTCCGAACCTTGGGAATTATATCGTTTTCTTCATCAAGAAAGAACCCTCAGGTTAAAGAAAGCTCAGCCTGAATAACCTTTTTGTTTTTAGAAAGAATAGCCGGGAATCAAAATAAGATGAATATCCTTTTTGTCTACACGTCGCAGGATGTGCAGTCTTTGAGAAAACCGCTGCGGATGCTGGATCAAACTCAGTTTGGCATTTCCTATATATCTTCACTGCTTAAGTCGCATGGACATAACACCAGGTTAGTTGTTTTAAGCAGGGTTTTTGGGGATAGATACAAAAAAATCATAGATGAATTTATCAAGGATTTCTCTCCTAAATTAATATGTTTCACAGCCGTAAGCAGCGAATATAATTTTATAGCCGAAATTGGGCGGTATGTAAAAAGAAAATACCCGGATATTTATTTAATGATAGGCGGATGCCATATTACTCTGAATCCGGAAGAATTCCAGTCCAGCGATTTTGATGCGATGTGTATCGGGGAAGGCGAATACCCCACCCTTGAGCTGGTTTCGCAGTTAGAATCCGGGGTAGAGCCGTCGCATATCAGTAACCTGTGGTTAAAAAACAGCGATAAAATTGAAAAAAACCCTACCCGTCCATTCTTAAATGAGCTGGATATTTTACCTTTTCCGGACAGAAAAATGTGGTTTCCGTGGATGCAGTTGCAGGAGGGTTCCAGGATATCGCTCCTTTTGGGAAGGGGCTGCCCTTTTGAATGCACTTATTGTTGCAACCATGCTTTAAGGAAAGTTGCTCCGGGGCAGTATGTAAGGACGCGCTCTGCGGAAAATATAATAAGCGAGATAAAAGCTATAACCGCTGTTTTTCCGGAGAAAAAAGAAATATATCTTGAGGTTGAGTCTTTCGGGATAGATAAAAAATGGGCTATTGATTTATGTTCGCATCTGGAAGGCTTGAATGAAACGCTCGACCATCCGCTTTCTTTCGGCGTCAATATTAGAGTCGTTCCCCGACCAGACTTCGAAGAGCTTTTTGCGGAATTGGAAAGGGCAAATTTCAAGTGGGTCAATATCGGGCTTGAGTCGGGAAACGAAAGGATCCGCCGGTCAGTGCTTTCCCGTTATTACAGCAATGATGATTTTATCATGACGGTAAATTCAGCCAGGAAACATAACATCAAAGTGGCATTTTACAATATGATAGGGCTTCCCGGAGAAACCCTGGAAGATTTCCAGGATACCCTTAAGATTAACAGGATCTGCCAGCCGGATGACCATTTTACCAGCATATTTTATCCTTACCCGGGAACAAAGATATTTGAATCGCTCAAAGAAGGCGGATTATCCCTTAGGGCAATGGAAACCGGGATGGAAAGAAAGGAGGCTTTCTTTGACCTCCCGGGGTTTACAAAAAAGCAGATTATTAAAAATTACCAGTGGTTTGATTTCAATGTATATAAGGGTAAAAAGCGGATGTATAAATTGCTGCTGCGGGTTATGGCAGTAAAGCTTACTTCGAACCCCCGTTTTAATTTAGCGTTCAGGAGGATAGTCGGCTTACCGTTCTTAAAACGCATAAGGACCGTTTTAAAGAAAATATAGGAAAGCAACAAGGCTTAATCTTTACTATGAAAATACTGATTTTGCATAATCGATATAAAGTAAGCGGCGGCGAGGAGAGCGTAGTAGCTTCGGAAGCGCAATTGCTCAAAGAGAAAGGCCACGATGTCATACTTTATGAGCTTTCTAACAGCCGGATAGCGCAGGAAATGATATTTAAAAAAATATTTTTGCCTCTGCGCATTATTTGGTCTCTAAGCGCCTATAGGCAGGTCAGGAAATTACTGCGGAAACAAAAGCCTGATATTGTCCATGTGCACAATACGTTCTTTATTATGTCCCCTTCTGTATATTACGCCTGCCGCGATGAAAGGATCCCGGTAGTGCAAACCCTGCACAACTACAGGTTTATCTGCCCTTTAGGCACCCTCTACCGCCAGGGAAAGATTTGCAGGGAGTGCCTGGATAAGGGTATTTTTTCGAGCCTAAAATATAATTGCGGTTCCAAGCCGGTTTTCTGGAAAATGGCAATGTTACCTGCGCTCAAGCTGCATTATATGAATAATACCTTCAAAAAAATGATAGATACCTATATTGTCCTTAGCGATTTTAGCAGGGTACAATTTGAACGTTCAGGATTTGACAGCGGAAAAATAAAAACCAAGCCTAATTTTATAAGTTTTGACCCCGGTTTTAGCAGCGAAACGAAAGAATACGCGCTTTATGTCGGCAGGTTCAGCCCTGAAAAAGGGGTAGATTCACTGGTTAAGGCCTGGGAGGGGATAGATTTCTTGCCGCTAAAGATTATCGGAAGAGGCGATTGTAAAAGGCTTTCTGATTACGCCCTGGCGCATTCCATTAACGTGGAATTTCTGGGGGAGAAGAACAATGACGAGGTATTCAGCTATTTAAAAAAGGCTCATTTTTTAATCGTGCCTTCATTGTGCAACGAGAATTTTCCCCGCATCATCGTCGAGGCCTTTGCCTGCGGGATACCCGTTCTGGCCAGCGATAACGGCGCGCTGTCGGTGATCATAAAAAACAGGCAGACGGGCATGCTTTTTAACCCGCTGGATAAAGAGGATTTAATCTCCAAGATAAAGTTTCTGAAAGAAAACAATAGCATGGTCAAGAAAATGGGAGAAAACGCGCGGGGTGAATTCCTGGCTAATTATACCGCGGATAAGAATTACGAAATGTTAATATCGATTTATAATGAGACCTTGGAAAAATGCGCCAAGCGATGAAGAAAGCAAGGGATAATAAAAAATATACGAGGGAGGACCATTTTATTTATGAATGGAATTATTTTCATGATTATTTCCGGGCTATCCCTTTCTTACGGGTAAAAAAGATGCTTGATAAGGCCGGCATATATCCTGACGGCAAGTCAATTTTGATAGCCAGCTGCGGCTGCGGGATAGACGCGCATTATTTATTAAAATCAGTCAGGCCGGGAAAAATATATTTCTCCGATATAGACCCGGGGGCGGCTGAGAAAACTCTTTCTAACTTCCATGAGGAGGCTTTCATAATAGCGGATAATGAACAGCTGTCATTTAAGGACGATTCTTTCGATTATGTTTTCGTAGCCGCTTCTTTGCATCATTTAAGGGAGCCTCTCAGGGGGTTATATGAACTGCTTCGGGTTTCCAAAAGGGCCCTGATTGTGATCGAGCCAAACGACACCTTCCTTACGAGAATTTTCCAGAAACTCGGGCTCGCCCGCGAATATGAAGTGGAGAGCGGCAATTATGTTTATCGTTTTGACAAAGGGAGCATAATGAAATTGGCCAAGGCCAGATTGTTCAAGTGCCATCTGGACCATTTTTTTTCAACCCACAAGGTCGCAAAAAGCAAGATGGAGTTCGCGTTGCTTAAGTTCCTGAATTTTTCGGCGAATCTTATTTGTCCCGGGGCCGGCAACTATATTATTTTTGCAATAGTCAAGGAAGAGCAGCCTATTAAGGCCCCGGCCAAAAGGATGGAAACGGCAAAATGCGCATAACCCTCATAAATCCTCCTCAGTTTTCTTCGGCGGGACAGGTAACCGACGGGGTGGTCCCGCCCATAGGGCTTTTATATATATCTTCGGTTCTTAAGCAGAATAACTTTGAAGTGGATTTTATTGATGCCCTGGGAGAAAATCCGCTCCAATATTATGAGCATAACAAAAAAACATACAGAGGCCTGAAATTAGAAGAAATAACCGCCAAGATCACTCCGGGAGCGCAGGTCATCGGGATAACCTGCATGTTTACCATTGCCCATTCGATAGTGATGGAATTATGCGCTTTGATCAAAAACAAATTCCCCGATGCGATCCTGGTCCTGGGAGGCGCTCATGTTTCTTCTGTCCCGGAATATATACTTGGAAATGAAAATGTAGATTTTATTTGCCTGGGAGAATCGGAATTTAGTTTTTTAAGGCTATGCGAGCATTTAAAGGCCTCCGGCCTGAAAAAAGAGCATTTGCGAATGGATAATATGGGAGGGCTGGGTTTTAGGACAGGTTCCGACATAACCGTGAACAGGAATGTCGAGCTGCTCAAAAATGTGGACCTCCTGCCATATCCTGACTGGGACAGCATTCCCATGGAAAATTACTTTAAGCTTAAATCAGGCCATGGCGCCCTGAGGTATGACAAATGGGCGATTATGCTTTCTTCACGGGGCTGTCCTTATAATTGCTCCTTCTGCACTACCCCTAACATCTGGAAGAGGAAATGGCGCCCCCGGGACCCGAAAAAAGTAGTGGAGGAAATCAGGTATTTGCAGGACAAATTCGGGATCCGGGAGATACATTTTGAAGACGAAAATATGAATACAAGCATCGATAGGCTGAATTCATTTTGCGACGAGATCATAAAGCAGGAGGTTAAAATAAACTGGCAGACAGCCAATGCCATAAGGCCGCACAAAATGGGCCGCAGCATATTTGCGAAAATGGCAAAAGCCGGCTGCACGAATATTTCTTTAGCTCCCGAATCCGGTTCAAAAAGAGTCCTGGATAAGATCATAGATAAATCCTTGGATCCATCTGAAATCCTGAGCGCCGCAAGGAATGCGGTCAGGTCAAATTTGAAAGTCGGGGTTTATTTTATTATGGGCCTGCCCGGTGAAAGAAGGCTGGATATCTTTCACACTTTGCGTTTTATAATAAAACTGGCAATATCCGGAGTTGATGAATGCGTGGTAAGCATGTTTGCCCCGCTTCCCGGTTCCGTGCTTTTTGATCAGCTTTGCGCAGAAGGCAAGATAAAAGTCGGGGAAGAGTTCTTTGAATCGCTGGTTTCAATAAGCGATATTGGGAAGGTTAAGTCATGGAGCAAATACCTCCCCGAAGGGGAATTAAAGCTATATCAATTCATAGGTTATTCTCTATTTCACGCAACTAAATTATTTTTCCATCCGGTCAAGTCATTTCGGTCAGTTTACAATGTTCTTCGCGGGACGCAGGAACTCAAGACAGAGAGGTTTATTTTGCTGAAATTGAAAAAGATCGGTAATTTATTCGCGCCAAAGCGTAAAGCAACTTTAAGAGCCAAGCATGAGGACTACCAGCAAAAACAAAAAGATCATTTTGATAAGATAGCCGCTATTTACGGGTCCCATTATTACGATGAATATAGCAGCGCCTACAGAGAAGAATTTATAAATAAACCCCTGATCGAGGGAATTGATGTTTCAAACAAAAAGGTTCTGGACCTTATGTGCGGCTGCGGGGCCTTGGCGCAGTCCTTGCTTAAAAGGCATGCTTTGGTAACCGGACTTGACATTTCTAAGGAGCAGATAGAGTTTTTCAGGAAGGAGGCCGGCTGCGATTATATATGCGCCTCTATCTTTGATAACGGGCTGGCCGATAATTCTTTTGATTGTGTATTCGTGGTTTCCGGACTGCACCATTTGCACCCGCGGCTCAAGGATGCGGTAAACGAGATCTACAGGGTACTTAAAGATGGGGGCTATTTTTGTTTTTGCGAGCCGCACTCCGGATCTATCCCGGATTTTTTCAGGAAAATATGGTATAGGCTGGATCCTTTGATAGAGAAAAATGAGGCTTCGATAGACTTGAAAAGGTTAAAGAGTGGTTTTTCTTCAAAATTCGATTTTATAAGCCAAAGGTATATAGGCGGGCCGGCTTATCTTTTCGTCTTGAATTCCATGCTGCTCAGAATGCCGAAAAGCTTAAAGAAACATATTTCCTCCTTTCTTTTAAAAACTGAAAAAAGATTCAATGGCTTTGGAAATAGAGCCACTTCCTTTACTTCTATAAGCCGGTGGCGTAAGAAACAAAAAGGAGGGTTAGTTTGACATGGCCGATAAAAAACTGATTGAGGCTTCAGTAGTCATACCTGTTTATAACGAAGAAGGCAATCTCTCCGTGCTCCACCAGAGGATTGCCGGGATCTTTAACAAAATGGGCCTTGAATACGAGCTTATATTTGTTGACGATGGAAGTTCCGATAATTCTTTTAACCTTTTAAAGAAGATGCGCGAAGGGGACAATCGCATTAAAATAATTAAGCTCTCCAGGAATTTTGGGCACCAGGTTGCCATGACGGCCGGTATAAATCACGCTAAAGGCGGTGCCGTAATTACAATGGACGCCGACCTGCAGGACCCTCCCGAGGTCATTGAAGGGCTCTACAAAGAATACAAAGCCGGTTGCGACGTAGTGTTTGCGGTAAGGCAAAAGCGTGAAGGGGAGACTTTCTTTAAGCTGGCGACGGCTTTTCTTTTTTACAGGATCTTTAATAAGCTTGCTAAAATAAATATGCCTGTCGATACGGGGGATTTCCGCCTTTTGTCGCGTAAGGCAGCGGATGCTTTAAGCCAGATTAAGGAGAAAGACCGGTTTTTAAGAGGTTTGTCCAGCTGGATAGGGTTTAAACAAGGCAAGGTGTATTACAAAAGAGAAAAGCGCAGCGAGGGCAGCTCCAAATACCCTTTGTTTAAAATGATTGCGTTCGCTTTTAACGGAATGACCTCATTCTCGAATTTTCCTTTAAGGGTTTCGCTGATAACGGGATTTCTGTGCGGAATATTATCATGCGCCTACTTAGCGGTTTCTCTGGTTTATTTTATCTTCGGGAAGACGTTAGCGGGCTGGACTTCGATCGTTGCCCTGGTTACATTTTTCGGGTCTTTGCAGTTATTCAGCATAGGCATCCTGGGTGAATATATAGGAAGGATATTTAACGAAGTAAAAAGCAGGCCTTTGTATTTTATCGAGGCTAAGAGCGGTTTTGATGAAGCATAAGAGCGAGTTTGACAGCCTTGTCGTTAATTACAAGCTTATAAGGGACCGGAATGTCCGGATAAGCGGCGAAACTTCCGAATATTTCGACAGATATAAGTGCAGGTATTTCTTGAGCCTGTTCGGAAAAGAGATCTCTTCGGGCAGGACCTATATTCTGGATTACGGCTGCGGCATAGGGAATCTCTCTTTTGAGCTGGCATCCAGCGGCTGCAATGGCAGGCTTTTCGGTCTTGATCCTTCTTTCGAATCGCTTAAGGCGGCTGCAAAAAGAGTTCCCGGAGCCGGGCTTATACATTTTGACGGTTCAATAGTCCCTTTAAAAGAGGGGGTCTTTGATCTTGTTATTATTGCCAATGTTTTGCATCACGCCCGAGCGCTAGAGAGGCAAAAGGTTTTGAATACTGCCGCCGGGATTTTGAAGAAAAAAGGCAAGCTGATCATCTATGAGCATAACCCGCTTAATCCGCTCACTGCGGCAGCGTTTAAGAATAACCTGATAGACAGGGGTGCTTCAATGCTGAATTTCGCCGAGGCAAAAAAAATGATTTTATCATCGGGTTTAAGGATCAGGGAAAATGGTTACATTGTGTTTTTCCCGAGGATCCTGAAAGTTTTTAGGCCTTTAGAACCACGTTTGGCTTTCTTGCCGGTAGGGGCACAGTATTTTATCACTGGAGAAAAGGGATGAGGCTTTTGCGTAAAATATCGCTGCCGGTTCTGATCTTGGCAATCTGCGCCATTAAACCTGCTTACGCGCATTATTCAAATGAATACAACTTCGTATTTGATTTGCTGCGTTCCCTGCACTATTGCCAATGGGCCTTTGTTTACGAAGTGAAAGACGGCGCCTCCCCGGTTGGATTTAGGTACGATATTATGAGCGCCAACTATAAACTAAAACAAGCCAAAGCGAATATATTAAAATATGCGGATAGCAATGAGCTGGGGATCAAGGAGTCTGCCTTTAAAATGATCAGGGGCATAGATTCTTTAACGGAAAGGAACAACAGGTTATTGCGGGTATTAGATTCTTCCGGAAGCGCTGCTTTTCTGAAAACATCTGAAGATAATCTGGATATGAATAATGAGAGAAACAAAGGGATAGAGGATATCTCTGCTTCGGCAAAAATGGTTTTTACTCTTATTTCTGACCCGGATGATCACCGGCAGGCAGGGGAGATTAAATTCAAAATATCAAGAAGCCAGAGATCAAGGCTGCTTAAGAGGCTTGATGGCTTATTCAAAGGGTTAACCGAATGGTGTAAATTCAGCGCGTCTTTAGGGCCAGGGCAGGCAAGGGGCTCTCCGGCTATTAAAAAGTGCATGATTTTTGATTTAGGCGAATTGAGGGAATCTTTCCTGGTCAGCACCTATGATGAGGCAAGGGCAAAAGGTTTGTCATATGAAATCTTACGGAAAAATAATTAAAAAATATCTGATTCCTTCAGTTGTGTCGGCTATATGCCTTTATGCCTTATTCTTGAGATTGATCAAGCTGTATCGTCACACGCTTTGGAGCGACGAATATTACCAGTTAAACCAGATGCTGGGTTCGTTTACGGATCTTTTAAAATCATTAAGATACGGGGAGTATTGTTCGTATCTCTCCGGAGAGCTTTACTTGATATTCCCGTTTTTCAAGCTGTTTTATTACAATAAATGGGGGCTTGCCATACCGCATATAATAGCCACGGTTACCGGATTTTATTTGTTGTATCTTATCGGTAAACGTTATTTCAAGTCTATATGGGGTTTTGCTGTGGCTTTTGTTCTGCTTTGTTTTAATGCCAATCTGATCGAGCATGCCACTGAAATACGCGTTTACGCAATCTTGCCGACTTTGGCGTTAGGGGCGTTTTACGCCCTGGATTTATTCGTGAATTCAACCGGACCTGTTTCTAAGAAGAAGGAAGCAGCAACCGGGATTTTCCTTATTTTTATCATCTGGTTCCATGCATACGGGATCTTAATGGTTCTTTCGCCGTTTTTGTTCCTTTTGTTATCCGCAAGGAAAAGAACTGATTTCCGGATAATTCTAAGAAGGGCCCTGAGATTTATTTTCATCGTATTATGCGTAGCTATGCCTTTTTGGATATACAGCGTCTTTGGCGAGCATTTGGCGCCTGCCCAATACGGGATTGACGTCTTTCAATTTATCCCCAGCCCTTCAGCCGACTTTCTTGGATTTTTGAAGGGTGTTTTCGGAAATCTTGCGGGTTATAAAGTCTTATATTTCCTGCTTATCGGCTTATTTTTTCCTTTTTTCTTTGCGTTGAAGGAAAGGGAAAATCAGATATTCTTTATCCTGCCGATGATCTTATTCCCGATTTTGCTGATACTTTTTTTGGACATAAAGAACCGGTATTGTTTTATTCAACGGCAATTCCTGTGGGTAATGCCATGGTTCGCTTTTTTCCTTGGGTGGACCTGGGATTCTTTATTTTATCGATATGGAAAGTAAACAAATGTATTCAAAATTATTTTGGAAGGGAGGTTTAAGCGTCAGCGACCAGTTTGTTTTCTCTTTGGGGAATTTCATTCTTAATATCCTGCTTGCCAGGTTTATGACGGCTTCGGAATACGGCGCATTTGCAATTGCCTTCTCGCTATTTTTATTCAGCGCGGGTTTTTCAACCGCTTTTTTCTCCGAACCCTTAAGCGTAATAGGGCATTCGCGCTACAGTATAAATATTAAAGAATATGTTGGAGTTTCTATATGCATGCAAACCATGTTTTCCCTATTATTAGCTTTTTTGTTTGCCATAATAATGATCATTTTCAGATTTTTCAAGCCCATTGATAACGTTACGTTATTCTCGCTTTTCGGTGTCGCCATCTTTACTCCCTTTATCCTGTTTTTTTGGTTCCTGCGCAGGATTTGTTATCTGGAGGGGGATGCGCATTTTGCGCTGTTAGGAAGTTTTGTATATACGATATCCCTCTTAGCGGGGCTGTTTTTTGCCTACCGCTTGAATTCAGTTTCTCCTTTCATGGCGTTCTTTTTGATGGCATTTGCGGGAGTCGTATCAAGCATCTTTCTTTGGCGCATTCTATCCATAGCAAAAATCAGCAAGTATTTTCCGGTACACAAAATTCTGGCCTTTTCGATCCTGCGCGACCATTGGCGCTACGGAAGGTGGATCGCCTTGGCAAATATTGCTAACTGGTTATGCGGGGATTTTTATCTTATTTTGATGGGGATCTTCCTGGGGATTTCAGTCACGGGCGCATACAGCGCGCTGGAGAACCTGATAACCCCTTTGCGCCAGATTCTTTCCGGCTTGACTCTTTTGTTGATACCATGGATGGCCAGCCAGAAGATTATGAAAAAAGAGGAATACATTGGGAGGAATTCCGGGAAACTAATTTTTTCCAACGTACTGCTGGGCCTGGTTTATTCATCTTTTATATTGATATGCGGAAAGCTTTTGATACAGATATTTTACCGGAAGAGCTATTTCAATGATTTTATCTGGTTGTTGCCTTTCCTGGGTATCATAGGGGTTTTAACCGCCCTGCAGCAATCTTTAGGCATAATCGTAAGGGTTTTGGAGCGGCCGAGAAGTATTTTCTTATCAAAATTACTTTCTTCGATTTTTACGCTTAGCGCGGGAATTTTACTTGTTTATAAATGGAAGCTTTACGGCGCGGTAGCGGGGATATCCCTTGGTATCTTATTAGAATGCATGGTTATGCTATATCATATCAATTCAAAAAAACTTAGCAAAGGCGAGTTCAGTGCGTAGGTTACAGCATTTCATAAGCATAGTTTTTCTTTGGCTGCGCTATTTTCTTAAGAACAAAGATAAATTGCAGGCAATCGCTGATTTTAAGGTTTGGGCGAAGACGACATTCTTAAGAAAGAATTTATTATCTGCCGGGGACATTTTATGGCTTAATTTTCCTGCTTTGCGCTGGTTAGAGGAGTATATTAAACCGGATATGCGCGTTTTTGAATGGGGAAGCGGTGCTTCGACTATATATTTTCTCCGGAAGGTAAGGAGCCTGATTTCTATAGAGCATGATCTCGAATGGTTCAAAAAAGTAAAGGCAAAGATAGATGATCTCTCTTCCCATAATGTCCAGCTTAGGTATATACCCGCAGATCATGTTTCCGCGCATGCTCAACTTGCGCAGGGCGAGGCTGATTTATATAAAAGTTCAGTCCTCTCTTTTGAAGGAAGATTTTTTTATCATTATGCGAGAAGCATACTTGACTATCCCGACGCAAGTTTCGATATCATTTTAGTTGACGGAAGGGCGCGCATCGGTTGTCTGCAGTTAAGCAGGGATAAGGTTAAGAAGGGAGGAGCTGTCATTCTTGATGATTCAGACAGAAAGGCGTATCGATCATGCATGAATTTATTCAATGCTGAAGATTGGGAGGTACTTAATTTCTACGGTCCTGCCCCGAGTTCGCTTTGGCCGGTATTTTGGCAAACCAGTGTATTTATCAAACGATAGGCATACATAGAGATGAAAACAGTCATAGTCTTGGAAAGAGCGCTGAAGAAATACAGGGTCCCTTTTTATGAGTTACTGCGAAGCAGATTAGCAGGGGCCGGGATATTGCTTAAGCTTATACACGGTAAGGAGGAAGGGCAGGAGATAGGCAAGCGTGATACGGGATATTTGGAATGGGCGATTGAAATGAAAAACCTGTATTTGCCTTTCGGCTTTATCTGGCAGCCTTGTGCGAGGCAACTAAAAAACGCCGATTTGGTTATTATCGAACAGGCAAACAGGTTTCTGTTAAATTATGTTTTAATGTTTAAGCGGTTGTTCTCTCCGCAGAGAATCGCTTTTTTAGGCCATGGTTTGACTTTGCAGAAACCCCGGGCCAGCGTTAGTAACGTTTTCAAAAAACTAATGATAAAGAATGTGGATTGGTGGTTTGCCTATACGCAAGAGGTTGCTAAATTCATTATCTCTAGGGGCTTTCCTGCTGATAAAGTAACGGTATTCCAAAATACTATTGATACGCGTGTCCTTCTGGAAGTAAAAGAGCGCCTGACGCAAGACAGCCTGGATGTGATTAAAAAGAAAATAAGCTTAGGTGACGGCCCGGTAGGTATTTTTTGCGGAGGGATGTATCCGGAAAAAAGAATACAGTTCCTGTTGGCTGCGTGTAAAAACATCAAAAGATATTTCCCTGCTTTTGAAATGATATTTTTAGGCGGTGGGCCGGACGCCCATTTAGTAATCGAAAGCTCGAGAAAGAACAGCTGGATCCATTATATTGGACCCTGCTTTGGCGAAGAAAAGGTGCCTTATTTTATGTTAGCGGATATTTTTTTGATGCCCGGATTAGTAGGCTTGGGCGTGCTAGACAGTTTTGTTTTTGGAACGCCTATGGCCACAACAGATTACCCCTTTCACAGCCCGGAAATAGGGTATATAAAGAACGGGGAAAATGGCATTATAACCAGGAATGATTTACAGGGTTATGTAAATGGCATCAAAGATATCCTTAACGACAAAAATAAGCTGGATGAGTTAAAGAGTGGTTGTAAAAAATCAGCCGGGGAATATACCCTGGAGAAAATGGTGGATAGATTTGCCGATGGAATAGAGCGTTGTCTAAATTATGAAAGATAATGTAAGGAATTCATATAATTTGGTATATCTGCGCGAAAATCCGGTTGAATCGGAAATTTTGGTCAAGGGTTTTCCGCGGGGAAGAAATGAGGCGCTTATTTTTCTGGTATCAAATATCAGGGGCCGCCGCGTGCTGGAGATCGGCTGTGGCAACGGAGGCGTACTTTATACCTTAAGGCGCAATTTCGAAGAACTCTACGGCATGGAGATTTCTCCTATACGCGCAAAAACTTCCGGTTCCACATTAAAGGGGGCAGGGGCAAATATCATCGAAGCCAGTATTGAGGAAGATTTGAATTATGAAGACGGATTTTTTGATTTAGTCCTTTGGGCTGACGTTATTGAGCACGTAATGGATTTGTGGAAAGCGATGGAGAATATCAGGCGCATAACGGCCAAAAACGGCTTTTTGATAACCGCTACCCCCAATATAGCCAAGATCAAAGCAAGGGTATCTCTATTGTTAGGAAGATTTCCTTCTACGGCGGCAAAAAATGAAGGTTTCAACGTCAGGGAACACGAGTTGTTCGATGCAGGACATTTGCATTATTTTACCTTTTCAATGATCGACAAGCTGTATCTAAAATACGGATTCCAGCCCCGGAAGATGATCGGGTTTGGCAGGTTCGGCAGAGTCCATAATATTTGCCCGTCATTATTATCTCCGAGTATCGGGATAATAGGGCAGAAAATAAAATGAAAATCCTTAATATCAATAGGTTTCATTACCTTAGGGGAGGGGCAGACCTTTATTCCTTCCTGTTAGCTGATATTCTGCGGAAAAAAGGCCATACCGTTATCACTTTTTCTACCATTCTGGATAAGAATATCCCAAGCGATTACTCGGGGTATTTTGTGGACGGTTATTCCGAAGAGACATTTGGTTCCCTGGGCATAATTAAAAAGGCAAAGATATTCTTGAACGGCATTTATTCTCTGGAAGCTAAGAGAAAGCTGAAGCAGCTGATCAGAAAAGAAAAACCCGATATCGCGCATATCCATGGGATATTTTATCAACTATCTTTATCGGTACTTGATGCATTGAAGGAAGAGGGCGTCCCGGTCATAATGACGGTGCATGATTATTTCTTGTTTTGCGCCAACGGTTATTTATATCGCGACGGGCATATCTGTGAACTTTGCAAAAGCGGAAGACCCGCTGCAATATTACTGCATAAATGTTACCAAGGAAGCCTGCCGGCCAGTTTAATGGCTTATCTTGTGAAGAAAATACAGCATGGCCGTAAGTCACTCGATCTGGTAGACAGATTTTTGGTTCACACCGAAGGGTTAAAGAAAATAATGGTTGATTGGGGAATAGGTAAAGATAAGATCGGTTTAATCCATAACCCTTTTGATGCCAACCAATACGAACCCAGCTATGTATTTGATGATTATATAGTTTTTTACGGCCGGATGGCCCGCCAGAAAGGTATTTTTACGCTATTGAAAGCAATGGGCCTTCTAAAAGATATAAAATTAAAAATGTTTGGCTCCGGGCCTGATCTGCAGGAAGCTCGCAGGTACATTGAAGAGAACAGTTTAAAGAATGTTGAAATTTATCCTCATATGCCCTGGGGGGAAAAGCTGATAAAAATCATCTCTAAGGCGCGGTTTATCGTATCTTGTGCGGAATGGTTCGAGCCGAGCGGTTACGTTAATTATGAAGCGTTTGCTTTAGGCAAGCCGGTAGTCGCCAGTTTCATCGGAGGGTATAATTATTTGATCAGAGATGGTTATAACGGCCTGTTTTTCAAGCCCGGAGATGCCGGTTCACTGGCAGATAAAATAAAAAGTCTCTATGCCGATAAGAATCTTATCCTTGAAATGGGCAGGAATGCCAGGGATTTCGTCCAAAATGACTTGAGTTACGATAATTTTTACAATTCGCTTATGAATATCTATAGGGATGTTTTGCAAAAACGATGAACAAATATTTGTCCTCTTCCACATCGCAATCTGAAGTAGTGTTAGTAAGCATGCTTAATGGGTTCCTGCCTTCATATTCCATGCTTTACCTGGATGCCTACTTAAGCAAAAAGAGCATTAACGCCAAAATACTCTATCCTTTGATAGAAGGTGGGATGGGAAAAGGCCTGATCGACAAGATAATTAAATCACATCCACGGATAGTCGGTATCGGCGGGCTCTATGGCGACCGCTTTGCGGTAAAAGCCCTCATCGATGCGCTTAAGCCATACAGAAAAGATTTCAAGATCGTGATCGGTGGAAACCTCGTCACCCCTGTCCCGGAATTTATGGTAGAAAAACTGGGCGCGGATATCGCGGTTGTCGGGGAGGGGGAATTGATATTTTCGGAATTGGCGGAGAAAATCCTGGGGGGCGCTGACTATAGAAAAATATGCGGGTTGGTTCTCCGGGAAAACGGTAAAACAGTATCTACCGGAGCGGGGGAATATATCAAAGACCTTAGCAGTATCCCGGCGCTTAATTATGGCAAACTCCCCATGGAATATTTTATAAACGTTTTTAAGTTTTACAGGAACAATACTAGGACCTCTTCCGTGTATACCCCTTCAACCAGGCTTGGGGCAATACCCTCAAGCAGGAGTTGTTTCTTTAACTGTAATTTCTGTTATCATCACAATCCGATGCGCCAGTATAAGCCTCTTGCTATTGCAAAACAGGCAAATGAATTCAAGGAGCGGTTTAATATCAACCTAGTGCGTTTTATGGATGACCTTACCTTTATAGGAAAGAAGCAGATACTCGATTTTTGCGATACGTGGTTAGACCAGAAGGTGAACTTAAATTATATAATAAGCGCGCACTTTTCCGGCCTGGATGAAGAGGCTGTGATAGCATTAAAGAAAAGCGGATGTATACAGGTGGCCGTCGGCTTGGAATCCGGTTCCCAAAAGACATTGGACCGGATGAATAAGAAATTAAAGCTGGAGCAGGTCAAGTATTGCCTGGGGCTTTTTGAAAAACATAAGATTTTATGGAATGGCGCCGTGCAAATAGGGCAGCTTGAAGAAACCGAAAGAGAGGTAAAAGAAACGATAGATTTTTATTATCCCTACGTAAGCGAACGTTCCACGATCTCCGTCTGCATTACTACTCCTTACCCGGGAACACCCTTGTACAATTATGGTTTAAAAACCGGAAAGATAAAAAGCCACGATGAAGCCTTTAACAGAATTAAAGACTTGGGGAGTGTCGCATATAATTTCAGCAAAATACCCGCATGGAAACTACCCCTGCTTCGTTTTAAAATGATTTTCATTTTTGATGTGACCAAGCAGGCAAAATCAAAGGGGCTGTTAAAGGGGAGCGCCTATTTTCTTAAAACACTATTCCTAAAAACGTTAAGAATTTTGCTCAACGGATAATATGGGTATGAAGAGGATAATTGAATGAAGGGGGCCTTTTACGTATTGGGGGTCAAATTAGACGATTTGGATATCAGCTCGTCGGTATCTGCGATAGAGGAATGGATAAAAGCCGGGAGGAGTATTCCGGCAAAATACGTATGCGTAACAAACGTCAATAGCGTTGTGGAGGCGCAAAAGGACAGGTTTCTGAAAAAGATCACGAATGAATCGGATCTGTCTGTCTGCGACGGAATGCCTCTGGTGTGGCTGGCGAAGATGAATGGGGGTAAGCTCAGGGAGAGGGTCTACGGCCTCAGTCTTATGAATCGAGTCTTGGCTGTTTCCGAAAAAAAAGGCTATTCACATTATTTTTACGGGTCTACGGATTCTGTCTTGCAAAATATGATAATAAATATTAAAGTGAAATATCCAAGCCTAAAGATAAAAGGTTCCTATTCCCCGCCTTTCAGGAAACTGACTCAGGAGGAAGTTGATATAATAGTGTCTGATATAAGTAATTCAGGAGCTGATATAGTCTGGATAGGGCTGGGTTACCCGAAGCAGGAGATCTGGATGTATGAGTTCAGGAAATTTATCAAGGTTCCTGTATTGATCGGTGTGGGAGCGGCTTTTGATTTTCTTGCCGGGAATAAGGCGCAGGCTCCCCGCTGGATGCAGAATTCCGGCCTTGAGTGGCTGTTCAGGCTGCTTTCAGAGCCAAAGCGGTTATGGCGCAGGTATCTGATCAATAATACTCTTTTTATATTTTTACTGTTTAAGGAGTTAATTTTCCTGAGATCCCCTTTCAAGGTTTCCCCTTTTCCCCGCCAAAAAGAAGTGTTACCTAAATTTTAAAAGTGGACACTTGAAGTTTTAAAACTGGACAGGTTTCAGGAGTCCGGTTTTGACCTTTTGAATATCCAAAAGTTTGTCCTTATGCCAGAATCTTACTTCTGATAAGCCGCCTGTGGCATAGGGATAAATGCGCAAGTTCACTTCTTCGTGGATAGGGGCGTTGTTGAATTTAAGCTTGAGGCCGTTGATTATTACGGTTCTATAGGCATCAACCGTCCTGTTCAACCTCAGGCAGAAGATGTCTTTGATGGATTGATAGGGCGGAGGGATAAGGAACTGCCGAAATAAGCTTTTCTTCTCCTTGAGTGCTCTTTGATAACGCAAGATAGGTATTTCACCGGTAGTGGAGTGTATGCGTTTATAGTTATACTCGTATACTTCCCGGTAGAGTGCTCGGTTTGCCTGGGCAATGGTAGCAACGTTCTCCCTGGCACAGATACGCACCAGGTGGTCCTGTATCCAGCCGTAAGGCCGCTCGGCCTTGCCTTTTGCCTGAGGACTTAAGGCGTGAATGACCCTGACCTGGCATTCGTGGCATATCTGCTTCCACTGGGGAAGGGAGTCATCGGTCTCAAGATTATGTTTATAATGAATTGTATCTCTGCCGGAGACGAACCTGAAGACCACATCAGAGTCCACGTAGAAGCTCAAAGGCAGGCCGAATTTTAAAAATACCGCCTGAAGAGCCCGGATATGCGGCAAAGAGGTATCCCTTGGGACAAGCAAGGCATACAGGATTAACCGGCTAAAATCATCCAGCGAAGTAATCAGCCACCATTTGTCTTTAACATAGGGGCTCCAGAGATGGAATGATGAGTCATGCTGGATAAGCTCTCCAATGTGGTTAGTAATGACTTCGCGGTCGTGGGCTTTGTGCTTCTTATGTTTACCAAGATAAAACCCGTGCTTTTTGGCCCTTGCTATGATAGTGGGTACTGAGACCTTTTGTTTGTATCTTTTCTCAAGGTCATTCTTGATGAAGCTGTAGTTATAGGAATAAATCGGGGTCTCTTTGTTATCAATGAACTTTTTAGCTACGGCAAGCTCTTTGATGATATTCTGTTCAATTTGAGCGGGTATGAGCCTTGTGGCTTTGGCGCGTTTATAGGCAATGCTAAAACCGGCAGGATCTTTCCGGTAAAGGTTCAACAAGCCAAAGAACCGGCTTTTGCCTATATTCAGGACCGTTTGCACGTGCGCGCGTTTTATTTCGCCCTGTGAGTAGCGTTTCATAAGATCTTTGACTTGTTCATCGGTGAACTTCTTGTGTAATTGCGCCATAATCTGAATCCTCCTTTTTGAGGTTAGATTATAGCGTTTTTAGGTGTCCACTTTTAAACTTTAAAAGCTATTAAAAAGTGTCCACTTTTAATTTTTAAATGACACCCCGCCAAAAAGAAGTTTAATCATTAATTAATTGTGGTATAATGATAATTTATATAAGGCATTATTATCTCAACTCTAATCGCAGGAAGTGGTTATGTTCAGGCAGGAGAAGCTTAATTCTTTTATTTTTAGCCTTTATTTATTGGCGGATCTGGTATTTATTTATCTGGCCTTTTTCCTGCCTTATTTCATCCGCTGGAACTTTTTTGGCCCGCAAATAACCTCCCCATTCCCGTCTCATCATGCTAACAGCATGCTTTTGCCCTCATTTGACCAGTACTCCAAGCTGTATATTTCCTGGGGGCTGATAACCGTTTCCTTTTTGTTTAGCCAAAAACTTTACCAGACTAACAGGCTGTTCTCTATGTCCCGGGAAACACTTTTAGTCCTGAAAGCCGTCATTTCCTCTACTTTGATCATGGGCTTATTAGTTTTTTTCATCAAGGCCATCCATATCTCCCGTTTGGTTTTCCTCGGTAACTTTATCCTGCTTTGTTTCTTTCTAAGCGCCTGGAGGGCGCTGAAGAAGATAATTCTAAGAAAACTAATCGTAAGGGGGTATAATAATTTTAATGTTTTAATAGTCGGCTCCGGGAACATAGCCGAAGAATTTGTAAAAGTGGCCAATGATAATCCGGCTTACGGATTTAAGATAGCCGGCTTCCTGGATGAACATAAGACCAAAGGCAGCCAGGTTTATGGCCATAAGGTACTCGGCAATTTAAATGATTTTGAAAAAGTAGCGCGCCAACATTTTATTGATGATGTTGTAATCACTAACCCTGAGAACCGTAAGGATATCGCGGATCTGATCAGGAGGGGCAAGGAGTCAAACGTCAGTATGAGGGTTATCCAGGATCCTTTTGAGCTGGCCCTGGATGTGATAAATGTTTACAGATTCGGCCATCTGCCTATTTTTGATTATTCGGTAAAACGGCTTCATGGCGCCAACCTGATCGATAAAAGGATAATGGATATCATTTTATCCAGCCTGGCTTTGGTGCTGCTCCTGCCGCCTTTGTTTATTATCGCCGTAGCCATAAAAATATGCGACCGCGGGCCTGTTTTTTATGTTTCCCGGCGCTACGGCAGGAACGGCTTTCCTTTTAATTTTTATAAATTCAGAAGCATGGTAATCGGGGCCGAGGAAAAGATGGAGATTCTTAAAAGCAAAAACGAAAAAGACGGGCCTATTTTTAAGATAAAAGATGACCCCAGGGTCACAAAGATCGGCAAACTGCTGAGAAAATACAGCCTGGATGAATTGCCGCAGCTTTGGAATGTCCTGAAAGGGGATATGAGCATCGTCGGCCCCCGTCCTTTGCCGATCGGCCAGATAGAGAAAAATGACCTTGACCAGCTTAAGCGGCTGGAGATAAAGCCAGGGATTACCGGCTTATGGCAGGTCAGCGGAAGAAGCGATGTTTCTTTCGGCAATCTGGTGCGCTGGGATATCTGGTATATAAATAACTGGAGCCTTTGGCTGGATTTTAATATTATTTTGAAGTCCATCCCGGTTGTCCTGAAAGGCAAGGGCGCCTATTAGGCGCAATATTGGTAAATATTATGTTTAAGCCAAACCGTAAAATATATTCATTTTATATCCTGATGGACCTGTTGTTCATCGGAGTCAGCTTCCTGCTTTCCTATCTGCTTAGATACTTAGGGAGCATTTTTCAGGATAGCGCGGCGATAAACCCCAGGCAATATTTTTCCTTTTTCATGCTGTGGACAGTATTCATATTGCTTGTCTTCTCTCTACGCGGGCTCTATCATACCGACCGCAGTCTGACAATACCGGAAGAGGCCTTTAAAACGGTCACCAATATTCTTTATGTAAGTATTTTGATGAGCGCGGTCATATTCTTGACCCAGTATAAATTCTTCTCCCGCCTGGTTTTCCTGTTAAGCTTTATATTCCTTTGTTTCTTTTTATCGGCATGGCGGATAACCAAGAGGATCATTTTAAGAAGGCTGATCGCCGAGGGTTTCCATAACCTGAATATATTGATAGTAGGGGCAGGATCATCCGGAATTGAGGTCTTGGGTGAGATAAAAAGGAATCCCTGGTGGGGATTCAGGGTGATCGGCTTTCTGGGAGAGGATGTAAAAAAAACGGTGGATGGAGCCGCGGTTTTAGGCGCTTATAGGGATTTTCCCAGGGTAGTTAAAAAATATTTCATCGACGAAGTGATAATCACCTCTCCTTTTGATAAAGAGGATATCTCTGACCTGATAAAGCAGGCCAAAGAGCTGCATGTAGGCATACGCCTGGTGCCTGAGAATCTCGAAGAGCCTCCCTTAGTATCAAATATCAATTATTTAGGTATTATACCCTTGTTGACCTATAAAGAAAGAAGGCGCCATCCTTCGGAGCTGGCTTTAAAAAGGATATTTGATCTTACGATCTCGATGATCCTATTGCTTTTACTTTCTCCCGCATTTTTGGTCACTATGATCTTAATTAAGTTTGATTCTAAGGGCCCTTTGTTTTTTGTCCAAAAAAGGGTAGGGTTTAAAGGCAGGGTTTTTAATCTATATAAGTTCCGTTCTATGGTCGAGGAAGCTGAATCGTTAAAACCGGCCCTTTTGCCCAAAAACGAGATAAAAGACGGGGTGATCTTTAAGATCAAGGATGACCCAAGGGTTACCCCCATCGGTAAGTTCCTCAGAAAGTATAGCTTAGATGAGCTCCCGCAGCTTTTTAACGTTTTTATCGGCGATATGAGCCTGGTGGGAACGCGGCCTCCTATGATCGATGAGGTGGATAAATATACCCATGACCATATGCAGCGATTAGTGGTCAGGCCGGGATTAACCGGCTTATCGCAGGTAAGGGGAAGGAGCGAACTTACCTTTCGTAACTGGGTGAGGTGGGATATGTGGTATATAAACAACTGGTCATTTTGGCTGGATATGAAGATATTATGGTGGACGATACCGGTAGTTTTAAAAGGTAAAGGAGCGTATTAATTGAAGGATAAAATTTATAATTTCTTCAGTTTTATCGGCGAATATTCAATATATGGCCTGTTGTTTTTCCTGCCTATTTCCAACGCCCTGGTTGAGATCTTCGCGGGGTTTATGCTGTTTGGTTTTACCGGCCGCAAGATCATCAAACCGGATTTTAAGTATCTTAAATCCTGGCCGAATATCTTTATCCTGCTTTTTTTTATCTTCAGCGCGTTTTCGCTATTGAACAGCGGACAGTATCTTGATAAAAGCCTGCGTGCCCTGACCGGAAAATGGACGCAATATCTGGGGATTTACTTTATTATACAGGATACTGTCTGCAGCCGGAAAATATTGAAGCGCGCCATGATCGTATTCTTATCCAGCGCCCTCCTGGCAGTTTCCTCGGGGCTAAGCCAGTATTTTTTTGGAATTGAGTTCTTAAGAAATAATAATATATTCGCCACGAATACCGGGATGCGGGCGATAACATCCTCCTTTGCCCACTACAATGATTTTGGCAGCTATCTGGTGGCTGTTTCTTCGCTTTTGCTTGCTTTGCTCTTGTCCCCTAAAATGATCAAAGTCAGGGCTTACGGTTTACTGATTTTTGCCGTACTTTCAGTGACCGCGATCATTTTTACTCTTTCGCGCGGAAGTTGGATAGCCTTGGTTGCTTCCTGTATCCTGCTGATCGTTCTTTCCGGAAGGGATCTTAAGCGTTTGATCCCGATCTTTCTTGTGGCTGGCGTCATGTTTTTCTTCCCTATGTTCCACGAAAGGTTGTTTTTTGTTTTTAAAGAAGGGGGGGACAGCGACAGGTTCAGGATATGGCTGGCAGCATGGAAGATGATCAATGACCATCCGTTTTTTGGCCTGGGGGTAGGCACCTTTATGGCCAATTTCTCAAAATATCTTCCGGGGGCCACTATTGCCTATGCCCACAACTGCTATTTGCAAATATGGGCGGAAACCGGTATCTTCAGTCTAGTCAGTTTCTTAGGATTTATTGTTTCTTTTCTTTACCTGGGCGCCAAGAAGTTTATCGCTACCGGGG
>Ga0172375_10000384_pt1 | contig 71229 bp, 52 predicted proteins | sample LakKiv1m_FD_114537 | JGI IMG/M metagenome (GOLD analysis project Ga0172375, IMG submission 114537) | Freshwater microbial communities from Kabuno Bay, South-Kivu, Congo - kab_092012_11.1m | ecosystem: Environmental > Aquatic > Freshwater > Lake | place: Democratic Republic of the Congo... | reverse complement strand
TGCTGGGCGTCCGAGGTAACAAGAAAACGCATATCTGATGCGGCGGGAGAATTGGGATACCGCCCGAATATCGCGGCGCGCGGGCTGCGGCATGGCCGGACTCACATACTCGGGCTCGTGACCACCGGTCTGTTTATCGGCTCACGACGCAGCAGGATCAACGGATTCGAGGATGCTGCTGCGGAAGCAGGTTACGGCGTCATGGTCAACCTGCACATGAACAGTCCGGCTGAGGAAGATGAGTATGTCCGGCGGCAGATTGATCGCCAGGTAGACGGACTTGTGGTCTACCCGTCGGAGACCGGGGAACACAGGGAACTCCGCCGTCTTACAGCGCAGGGATTCCCCGTCGTGACATTTGACGGGGCGGGACGCCTTGATTTCCCGTGTGATGACGTCAGCCCTGATTTTGAAAAGGCAGGGCAAATGCAGGCAGACCACCTTCTTGCCTCGGGTAGGCGTCGCGTCTGCATCGCCTCGACCACGCCATCGGCATGGATCAACCAGATACGCGATCAATCGGTGGAACGGACTCTGGCGGCAAAAGGGGCGCCGGCGCCTCTGCACATGCGGGTGCCGTATTCGGCCGCGGAGGAACTGCCGCCCGTGGAAGCGCTGGAGGAATCGATCCGGGAATTTGTCATCGGAAACGCGGGCCGGTTCGACGGCGTGGTTGCGTTTGACTCGATCGCCGTCACTGTGATCCGGATCCTGCTCGAACAGGGCATGCGTGTGCCTGATGATGTTGCCGTTATCAGCGCAGGCAACACGATCCTGTCGAGTTTTTCGATCCTGCCCTTGACGGCCGTTGATACGCGCGACGAGCAGGTCGGCCGTAGGGCTTTCGATTTGATAATGGAGAGGATAGAGGGATCCGCGGGGAGGCAGGTCCACCAGGTCCGTGTCGAACCTGAGCTGGTCGTGCGCGAGTCCACGCTTGCCTGTGCAGACGGATGGCAGGTGAGGCTGCACAACCGGGCAGCATCGCTGCAGAGTTTGTCACCCGAAGACAGGCACGCGGTGGAAAGCGGGACAGGACGTGTTGCGTGAGATTTTGATGAAGTCGTGTGCCCGGTTAGGCGGCGGGCTAGGGTAAAGAGGATGGCATGACGAGACGCCACAAGATGAGATTGCTCATGGTCCTGGCTGTTGCCGGGCTTGTGGCGCCGGCGTTCGGCAATCTCGGGGTCAACTGGTTTAACACCACCTACATGGCGCTCAGCGACACCAATAACCCGGCAGACTATCCGACAATCCCGGCGTACGGACAGATGTACTGGAGTACCAGTGCCACACCTTGGGCGCCGTCCGCCGGGGACGTGAGCCTCAGTGATCCAATCGGCACTGTGTTCAGTACGTCCAACGGCAATGTGTATCTTCTTGATAAGGTCTCGACGACCGGTTTCTCATACGGACGCTTCGGCAATCCTGTTGCCGCGGTTGATGTGTATTCGAATGCGAATGTCGGGGGCCAGAACATCAATGCCGGGTACCTGTACGCCATACTCTATTCTGACATCGATCTTGTAGGACTGTCGACTGAATACCATGTGTCGCAGGTCTTCAACACGGCAAGTTACGTGTATAATCTTGGCCTTCCGAGTACATGGGTTCTGTTGGACCAGGCCGGCGGCATCGGGCCGTACCCGGGTGACGACTACGGCTACATCCTTGGTCCGGGTACATCGTTCTATGTCCGGCCGAGCGGCAATGACGCGTCGAACGGGCTGTCGTGGGTCGGGGCCAAGGCTACGATCCAGGCGGCGATTAATGCGGCATCGGCAGGTGATACTGTCTGGGTGACGAACGGGACATACACGCTTACGGCTGCGATCTCACTGACGAAGAACCTGACCCTGCAGAGCGTCAATGGCGCTGCCCTTACGACGATTGATGCCAACGCGAGTGATGGAAGCCGCCGTCATATCATCACAATCAACGCGGCAGGGGCGTTGGTAGAGGGGTTTACACTCAAGAAAGGATATGCGTGGTCGGCGAACAATCCGGTGGGTGCATGGGGCGCCGGGGTTGTGATCAGCAACGGAACCATGCGCAATTGCACCGTGCGGAACTCCTTCATGAGGTACGCCAATGGCGGGACTGCGGGCGGGCTTGAGGTCATGGGGAACGCCATTGTGGAGAACTGCCGTATCATCGGAAACGGGACAGAGCGCGGCGGGGCGGGTGGTGTACATAACAAGGGCGGCCAGCTTCGCAACTGCCTTATCGTGTCGAACTACTGCGGTAATATCGGGATCGAGCCGCTGCACAACCGCGTTGCCGGTGGGGTGGTCCAGGAGAGCGGAAGTATGGAGTTTTGTACCATCATGGGCAACTGGTCGGTATCCGAACTGGCCGGGGGACTGAGCCTGTCGGGTGGTTCCGTATCGAACTGCATCGTGTATTTCAACTACAACCCCGTCCTGCAGGCGTTGGACCACCGGAATTCGTGGAACACGTACAAGACGGGCGGGACGATGGTATACTCGTGCACAACGCCGGCAGTGACCGGGACCGGGAATATCCCGGCAGACCCCCAGTTTGCGAATCGCCTCACACAGGACTGCCATCTCCTTCCGGGGTCGCCCTGCCTTGACACGGCGACCAATGTCACGAGCCTCACGACCGACCTGGACGGCAACCCTCGAATGCGTGACGGTGACCGGAACGGCACGAACCGGCCGGATATGGGAGCCTATGAGGCCGAGCATTCCACGGGAGGCGTATTCAGGTGCAATTTCGTTGCCTCGCGAAGCGAAAACGTTGGGACGAATGTGGTTGTACTGAGAGCATACCTTGCCGGACCGACGACCAACGTACAGGGATATGCCTGGAACCTGGACAACGGAGTGATCGTGAGCGGTGCCGGCAAGGGTACCGTGACAAACGGCTATGGAGTGGGTTCGTTCAACGTGACCCTGTACGTCACCAATACGCTGGGCCAGTCGGCTACGATAGCGAAGCAGAAATGTCTGTACACAGCGCCGCGGACGGTCTACGTGGCGCCATCCTCGGGCAACGTGTTCCCCTATGCCACGTGGGGGCAGGCAGCCAACAATATTCAGCGCGCGATCGAAGCTGCCGTGGTAACAGACTCAGACGCATCAACTATTGTGGTGTCCAACGGCACTTACACAATGGCCAACTATACGCCGGTCATGATGCACAAGGGCTGTACCGTGCAGAGTCTGAACGGAAGGACGGTGACATGGCTGACAAGATCCGGCACGAAGAGCGTATTCTTCAGGCTGCTGGAGCTTTATCACACGAACGCCATTGTTGACGGGTTCTCGGTTACCAACGGGTCATTTACCGAAACCGGAGGAAACTGGCATGACTATGGCGGCGGTATATACATGACGGCCGGTACCGTACGGAACAGCCTGATCACCGGTTGCCAGGCGCCGAACGGTGGAGGAGTATACATGCTCGGCGGCCTGTTGGACCGGTGCATCGTGCGTGGCAACAAGGCGATGGCCGGGTACCAGTATCTGTGCGGTGGCGGGATCAATATGCAGGGCGGAACGGTGCGAAACAGCCTGATAGACAGGAACTGGACAACTGTCACGAACACCGCCAATGCATGGGGGCGAGGTGCCGGAATCTCAATGGGAGCCGGCACCCGTCTGGAGAATTGCACCGTCGTGGAAAACAGCATTTCCAATACCTATGTCGGGTACCAGTACAGCGGGGCAGGGGTCTACAGGGACGCTACCAGCGCGACGGTGACCAACTGTATAGTGTACTACAACAGGAAAGCGGGGGTTGCCAACAACATTGTAAACAAGACCGCCGTCACTTTCGTCAATGTCGGCTATTCATGTTCGCCCGATGTTATCAATGGCGTGAATGGTAATGTGACTGCCACGCCGATGTTCGTGAATACGAACGCTGCTGATTACAGCCTGCAGAAGACATCGCCTTGTGTTGACAAGGGGCGAAACATGACCTGGTCCGCCGGGACATTTGACCTGGCAGGTCGACCCCGCCAAAGCAGCCTGATAGACATTGGCGCCTATGAGTACCAGTGGTCACCCGGTGCTGTCTTCATGTTCAAATAGAGCGATCCGGTAAATGCGCAATCCGGTCATACTACATGCAGTCGCCCTTGTCCTGTTGACTGCATCAAGTCCTTCCCCGGCTCAGCAGACATACTACGTTCGTCCCGGCGGCAATGACGCGTCGAACGGCTTGTCATGGGCCGGGGCTAAGGCAACGATCCAGGCAGCCATTGACACCGCATCTGCTGCTGACACGATACGCGTCACGAATGGCACCTACACGCTCACGGCGGCGATCTCCCTGCTAAAAGGGTTGACGCTGGAGGGTGTTAGCGGAGCGGCCGTTACAGTAGTTGATGCCAATGCCAATGATGGAAGCCGACGACATGTCATCACCATCAATGCCCCCGGCGCATTGGTGGAGGGCTTCACATTCAAAAGAGGCAATGCATGGGCGGAAAACAATCCGGTCGGAGCATGGAGTGCGGGAGTTGTCATCAGCAACGGCACCTTGAGAGGCTGTATCATCCGTGACAACGTCATGCGGTATGACTCACCCGGTGTCGGGGGCCTGGCGGTACGCGGAGCTGCATTGGTCGAGAACTGCTGGATCACCGGCAACTCGGTCGGCCGTGGCGGCATAGGCGGCGTCTACAACAAAGGCGGGAAGCTGCGCAACTGCGTGATCACATCCAACTGGTGTGGAAACATCGGGTACTCCAGGACACACGAGCGCATGGCAGGAGGCGTGGTCCAGGAAAGCGGGGACATGGCTTTCTGTACAATCGCGCGTAACTGGTCGCCGGCAGAGATGTCGGGTGGACTGTCGCTGATTGGCGGAACGGTCTCCAATTGCATAGTGTATTTCAACTACAACCCATCCTTGCGGAGCCTTGACCACCGGAACACGTGGAACACCTGCAAGACCGGTGGCACGATGGCGTACTCGTGCACAACTCCCGCTGTGTCCGGAACGGGCAATGTTTCCGCTGACCCCCAGTTTGCCGACAGGCACGGCCAGAACTATCACCTGCTCGCCGGGTCTCCCTGCATCGATACGGGGACAAATATGGCAGGGACTCTGACTGATTATGACGGTAGCACACGACCACGGGACGGCGACAGGGACGGAAAAGACGAGCCCGATATGGGTGCGTACGAGGCTGAACATGCCACTGGTGGGGTGTTCAGGTGTGATTTCACGGTCACCCCGAGTGAGAATGTCGGAACGAACCTGGCGGTCCTGGCCGCGCATCTTTCCGGGCCTGAAACCAACACGACATGGTATAGATGGGATCTTGGCAACGGCAGCATCCTTCAGGGCTCCGGCCTGAGGAAGGTGACGAATGGCTATGATGTCGGGACATACGACGTAAACCTTCGTGTTTCCAATACCATCTCGGAACTGGCGGTCCGTACGAAAGCGGAGTGTCTCTATGTTGCCCCGCGTTCGGTATACGTGGCCCAGTCCTCGGGCAATATTTTCCCGTACGGGGCCTGGTCCAACGCAACCACGAATATTCAGCTGGCGATTGAGACAGCAGTTGTGGTCGGCACAAACGCATCCACGGTTGTCGTGTCGAACGGGACATACACGATGGCCGACTACATGCCCCTCGTGCTGCACAAGGGATGCACGGTGAAAAGCGCGAACGGACGGCAATACACGTGGCTTACCAGGTCAAGCAGCAAGGGGCTCTACTTTCGCGTGGCCGAACTGTACCACCCCGGTGCGGTCCTGGAGGGATTCTCCATAACGAACGGAGCATTCACCCAGAACGGGGCGAACTGGAACGACTACGGCGGCGGAATATACATGACAATGGGGACGGTCCGGGATTGCCTTATCACGGGTTGCCAGGCGCCGAACGGTGGCGGGGTCTACATGCTTGGCGGATTGCTGGATCGGTGCATCTTGCGCGGGAACGCGGCCATGGCCGGGTACATGTACCTTTGCGGCGGAGGTGTAAATATGCAGGGCGGCATGGCCCGGAACTGTCTGTTCGAAAAGAACCGGACAACCGACAGTGTCAATGCTCCCGGAGGGGGCCTTTCCATGGCGGCCAACACGCGGGTTGAGAATTGCACGTTTGTTGGCAATACGATCGCGTCAACGAATGCCGGGCCCCAGCACAGTGGAGCGGGCATATACCGGGACGCGAACAGCTCTGTCGTGACCAACTGTATCGTGTACGGCAACCTGAAGGCCGGCCAGCCTAACGACATTACAAACAGGAGCGGTGTGGCCTATGCCAGTGTCGGGTACTCGTGTTCGCCGAGCCTGGTACACGGCAACAACTGGTGCATCACGAACGTACCGCAGTTTCGCGATGCCGCGGGCGGGGACTATCGTCTGAAGGAACGCTCTCCCGGTGTAGACGCCGGGTACGACTATCCGTGGGGAAGAACAGCGCTGGATCTTGCCGGCGAAGCACGCCGTAAGAACCGCATGGACATGGGCGCCTACGAGTACCAGTGGCCATACGGTATGAAGATCGTGGTACAGTGATGGTTCACGCCGACTCTATTCCCGGAAACTCCACTCCTGTCTCAGGTGCAGTGACTCACCCGGCTGCAGGATCCTGATCAGCCCGAAGAGTTCCAGGTTCAGGACGCGGTCCGACCTGTTCCAGTCAAGCAGTCCCTTGCCGACCTGGGCGATGTCGAACTCTATGGTCAGTCGACGCTTCCCGCGAGCCAGCGACCATTCACCCGCGGGCAACTGATCGTTCTCGAACCACTGCGAGCCCGTATTGTCGGCGGTGTTCAGCCATGGGGCAATGGTTCTCGTGCTGCCATCACGATTGCGTATGACGATGGCGGTGTCGGCCCAGTCACCCGGATCGAATACCGGGTGTGCACGTATCACAGCTTCCCTCGGCCTGTTCGACTGGTTGACAAGTCTGGTGTCGAGGACAAGCACCGACCTGCCATTCCGGGTCTCTGCGACGTAGTGACGTTCCATGGTCAACTGGTTCGACAGGGTTGCCGTCAGCAGCAGGCTGTTGTTGTCCCGCTTGCAGGCATACGGTTCCGACCAGCCGGGCGTGCGCCATCTCCGCTCGCTGTATTCCTCATAGCCACCTGATACAGGCGAGTCCAGGTCCAGCGGCGCGGGAAGCCGGAACCAGTCTGTTCCGTCACCATCGAGCAGGCTTACGATGCGTCCGCCGGTGGCTGCCGAGACCCTGGCCTGCAAACCCGGTCCGCTGATGACCTCAAGCTGTCCGGCCTGCCGGAAACGTTCCTCCTCGTCCAGCAATGCTCCGCCTTCGCGTAACGCCCCCGCGCCGTGCTTCCTGGCGCGTTCAAAGAACGAAGACCGCAGGCTGTCCATGGTCTTGTCCTGTGCTTCGATACGGTTGTCGCGTATGACAAAGCGAAGAGAGGGTTTCCATGCCAGGTAGTCAATCGGCAGACGTGCCGCCTGCACACGGTCGATCAGGATCGGGTCGTCGCCGGCTTTCTTTTCGGCCTCGTTGAACAGGTCTGTTGCCCGCCGGATCCATTCCGGGGTGAACATGGGATGCATCAACGGGTTGTACAGTGTGAAATGGCAGTCGCTTTGTTTTCTAGGCAGGGCCTGGAGATGGTCCAGGTAGGCCCGTATCTTGTCGGCTGCAGGCCCGTAGTACAGGCGGCAGAACTCATCCACCAGTGACCACCCGTCCCTGGTGTGGTCCCAGAGCAGGTGCGCAAGCAGGTACCCGCGCAACTCAACCATGTCGCCGCAACCCTTGGACGGCCAACCGTCAAGCTGGCACATCATGCCTCTGACGTTGTTTGCGGCGTAGAAGGGGATATCAGAAATTATCTTGTCCAGGTTGGGGTAGGGCTGGAAGTACTGGTGGAAGTTGTTGAAATAGTCCCATATGAAGATGGTGTGGCTTATCGAGTTCCAGTGCTGGAGCAGTTCCACGAACCGGTGGTTGCGCTCGCAACGTTCGAGAGTGTGGCTGTCGCAGGCTCCCATGTTGCACAGGCGGATGATTACATTTGAGCGCGGCCTGACGGTCCGGGGCGGGTGTACGCTGTACGTGTAGGCAAGTGTGTCAAACCAGACGGAGGGGAATTCCGCCTCCAGGCGGGCTGCCACGGCATTCACGAACGCAACGATTGACCCGCTGGGGCTGCCCTCTGCTTCGTCTATGGCGCGGCACCTGGCACAGGTGCAGTACCCGTTCCAGTCCATCTGGGAAATGGTCATGATGCGGGCATCCGGATTCTCTTTCAGGGTACTGCGGCAGGATTCAGTCGCAATTTCAAGGACCTGCGGGTTGCTGAGGCACAGTTGCGCACCGTCGTGGACTCGAACGCCGTTGATTTCCGAGTAGTACTCCGGGTGCGCTGCAAAATACCGGTCGGGAGGTACGAGGTTGAAGAAGTTATGTACGAAGTCGCGCGCGTATACCCACTTTCCTCCATGCTTGCGTTCCAGTTTCTGAACCGCTCCGTTGGCGCGGTTGGCTGTTGCCCATTCAGGATCGGTGAGATAGTGGGAATACGGTTCGCGGTATATGAAGGTGGGGGCATGTGCAAGCTGGATGCGCGGGACCTCGACCGTGGACTGCGACGGAACATGGACTGCCCCGGGCGCCAGCCAGCGGCATCCAAGCGCTCTTTCAAGGAACTCATAAACCGAATACAAAGTGCCTCTGCCGGTATTGCCCGCTATCACTATGTTCTGGCCGAACGTGCGGATCAGGACACCGTCCTCACCAAGGTGGTCCCAGTTGAAAGACCCGATCAGTTTGTCTGTCTCGCCGGAACGCCCGACATGCAATGTGGTCCCGTTGGAGGACTGGTGCGCAACGTCAAGTTTTGCCCCGGACGCCTTCCGGATATAGAACTGCAACCGCTCCGCAGCATACCGTTCGATATCAGAAGCGTTCTTCCGGACTCTTATTGCGGCGCGAGCTTTGCCTTGTTCGGTAAGAGGGATGCCGTTCATTCAGTAAATATCCTTCCGTGCTGGGTTGGAATGGCGTTTTCCGCAACCATGCCACGAAAGATCCCGCGCTTTCAAGCGCGGTATGATACGCGATAGATTGCCGAAGTTCGGTTCATCGCCTACAATGCCGATCGACTGAAAACGACTGGAGGATGGAAATGAAACGTATTGTTGTCGTAAGTCTTGCGGCGATTCTGGTGTGCACGGCCGCGGCTGACGCGGGCCCGGACTCCGGCAGCACCGAGGTGTCGGCTTCCTTCATGTTCCTGAAACCCGAGAACGGCGATTACACGCAGATTGTGATGGGCGGTATGGGTTTCTTCATTCCGTCCTGGCTTGAGATCAAGGGCACACTTGTCTGGTTTGGTGATGAAGGCAGCACCGTGGGCGCCGCTGGTGGCGGCATCGATATCCATGTTGCTCCAAGCCAGACCGTCGTTCCGTACATCGGTGCCGGCATACTGGCGTGCATCGGCGATCGGGAACTTGCCGACGACACGATGCTGGATGTTCATGTCGGGATGAAACATTTCGTCAGCGATGGTGTTTCGGTCAACTACTCGCTCAACCAGTGGCTGGGCAGTGGTGAATCCGACGCGACCTATTTCGTGGGACTGGTGGGGGTGTCGTTCTATCTGTAGCTCAGATACCGTACCTGGTACGGGTGTCGCAATAATCGCAACGGCAGAGCGGGAGGTCTGCCGCGGTTCTCTGGCGCAGGGCCGGGTGGTTCGACCCTACTGAACCAGGATGTCGTCGTCTTTGATCAGCCCGAAGTCAAATGCGAGCTTGATGTAGAACATCGAGTGAACCCAACCGATCGGCCACCGTGCCGCACGGAACGCAGCGCGGAAGGGATAGGCGACTCGTTCCAGCCACTTCTTCTCACCACTCAGCAGGTATGCGTAAGCCGCCGGGTTGTAGTCAGTGCAGCGATGGAACCCGTGAACACCGCTGTATTCCGGTGTGACACGCCACTCGAACTCTTTCAGCAGGAATCTGCGCAGGTCTTCGTCGTGGGTGATCTCCCAGAACCAAAACATGCCCTCCCATGAGGCATAGTCGCCGTAACTCACGATCTTGATAGGCGCACTGGCCGGTTTCGGGTCGAGCATCCGCCCGAACCTCTGTGACTTCTGCATCAGGTTGGCGATTATCTTGCGGCATCCGTCCAGGTAACGAGAATCCGGGTTGAAGTGGTAACACCACGTCAAGTTGATCAGTGGCTGCCCCGCTTCGCGCTGGTCAGCGCTGATTATGTCGAATCCCTCCGGATCGTCTATCCAGTGCAGCAGGTTCTCGCAGATTCGAAGCGCTGCCTTGCGGTATTCCGCGTCTCCGGTCAGTGCGAAGGCGAACAACAGTTCCGTGAACCACATGTGAGAGGGGTAGGCCGCCCCGTCGTTGTGGTGCAGGCAGTGAGACACCATTCCGCCGTTCTGGAAGGCGTCTGTGCTGAAGTCGACGAAGTCCACTTCCATGATGTGCCGGGCAAGGGCGAGGCCGTATTCCGCGCAACCCCAGTTGCCGGTGCGCAGGTAATTTTGGAAATACACCAACCCGTGCATCTCCTCGTTGTTGCCTGCGCCGGCATCACCGTAGCTCCACATCCCGGTGGCAACGTGTGGCTGCACCTGGTCTACCGCGCCCAGCTGGCCGTAGCTTACACCGATCCAGGAGTCTAGGATCTTACGCTCAAACAGGAAATGCTTCGACGGTTCGAACGGCGGCAGTTTGTCGATTGCGAACACCCCGCACCTGCGGACATGGTCCAGGTCCGGTTTGATCTCGAGGGTGGTCGCTGACGGCACGTGGGTATGCGCCCCGCCGAATTCCCAGCTGAGGTACAGGGTCTGTATGTCGTCATCACTGGCGTCTGCCTTGATGGGGCCGATGAAGAAACGGTGGGAACGTCCCGCGCCCTGGGTGATGGCGAGAGGGCCGGCCCACTCGGGCCAGATGGCCAATAGCAGGTCTGAGCCCTTCGCGGTCAGTTCTTTGGGGTGAAGACTGGTCATTGACTCGATGGCCGTCATGATGCCGCCATCAGACGCGAGGAGGCCCAGGTACGGCCATACGCACTTGTTCCCGCCTGCCTGGAGCCGGAACTTCGGATCCTGCAGGAACCACGGTTTGCCCTCCGGCGGGTCATGAAGGACCTCGGGGTTCCTGACAAAGCAGTCCGCCCGCGCAGCGTCCTTGTGTGTGGTGGCGTAGTTGGCTATGTCGCCGGTGTCCGATGCCACGATAAGCGGATCTTCGCTGATCCTGAGCGGTTTCGTGAGATAGTGGCGGGTGAGGTTGTTCGCCGTGAAACATCTGGTGGCATCTGCCGGCATCGAAGTCGGCATGCGGACCTGCAAGTCGCGAATGGTTATGCCCGGGACCGGGGTTTCCCGGTTACGGAATGAGTAGGTGACCCGGATGTCCGGCCTGCCGGCGAACACTTCGAAGCGCAGGAAAGAGTCGAGCAGTTCCGTCCCGTCCCCGGCGCGGTGTTTGCCGTCCACGCGGACCGTGGTCCGGCACGTGTTGTTGTGTTCCAGTGAAACCTTGTGGACGCCGTATCGGAAAGAGAACTTCCTGCCGTCCTCGGTCCGGAACGTAATGTCGAATCCCTCGCCCCTGACGAGATCTTTCCTGCCGTTGCGGAGGGTCTGTAGCAGCTCCCCGGGCTTCTCAGACAGGGTAAGTTCCACGAGGCCGTTCGAGACGGTGATTTCACCTCGGCTGTTCCGGATCTGTACCGGGTTTGCCGGGGCGGGCGGGGGACTGGTGGGTGGACCTATTCGCAGGTGAGTATTGGCCGATGGGTCGATGTCGAGGGGAAGATCAACGAGAACCCACTGGATGCTGCCGTCCGGCCATCGGTTGAGGACCGTGAACCCGGCGGCAATGGAGCGCCCGGTCTCGTCATGAACCGCGAACTCGCGCGTGTCGGCGTACATGCCCTGCGGCCACGGGACTCCGTATGTTACCGGTTGGGCCTTGAATGCCCTGTGTATGCGGTTGTGGATGTGGATAGTCTGTTCGTTGGCTGACATGGCGGCCATCCTCCTCATTCCCGAAACGGCGGCGCCGACTTCGCTCCGGCCACGGTTGGTTTCGAGGGAAGGAACCTACAGCGATTACCCGGTGTCGTAAAGCAAGGTCTGGCTGTGAAAAGTGGCGTCCTCTATCCGCCGGCCGGTATATGATATATCAACTCGTGACATATCATATCAGGGGGGAATGATCGCCATTGTCCCTCCTCGACCGTTCGGCACGATATGCTATGCTCGGTTCCATGAAGACACGTCGCTGTGGAACGGGGAACTTGAGCCTGCCGGTTCTGACACTGGGACTGATGGTCCGGGATTGCCGGGACGGCGCACCGTATGATTCGGTGCGCAGGACGGTGCTGAAGGCTCTGGACTGCGGGATCACCAGCATTGACCTGGCGACAGGCTATGGGGGCGGAGCGGTTGAGACCGCCGTCGGGAAGATGCTGCGGGAGGATCTTTCGGGTCGCAGGAGTGAACTCACGCTGGCCACCAAGGCTGGTTGGGCTGATGGGAGCGCAAAGACACTCACGGAATCGCTTGACCGGAGCCTCAGGCAGCTTGGAGTTGATCACGTTGATCTTTATTACCACCACGCGGCTGACGCCAACACGCCCTTCGAAGTGACTGCGGAGGTGATGGGGAGCCTTGTCCGGCAGGGCAAGACACGGTTCGTCGGTATCTCCAACTACTCGCTGGAACAGACGACCCGCATGGTCGGAATCATGCGCAAGATGCGTGTTCCTTGCGTTATTCACCAGGCCAACTACAACATGCTGAACCGCTGGGTTGAAGACGGGCTGCTTGATGCGCTGGAACCGCTGGGTATCGGCATGGCCGTCTTCTCGGCCCTGAACCAGGGGCTCCTGTCGGACCTGTCGGTGGGTGGCCCGCGGGTGGGCAGTCGTGCTGAAAAATCCCTCTCTGCCATCATCTCCGGCGTCGCCACGGGTGAACCTGCGTACGGACATTATCCTGAGGGCGTTGATGTTCGCGGACACATTCTCGGGATGCTGTCGAGCCTGCGCGGCATTGCCCTGGAGCGTGGACAGACATTGGAACAGATGGCTTTGGCGTGGATCCTGAACCATGCCCAGGTGACCACTGTCCTTGTTGGCCTGTCCAGTCCGGAACAGGTCGAGGCGTGTGCCGGGGCCCTGCGGAAATCCGACTTCTCAAAACCCGAGGTTGAAAAGATTGAGGCTGTTCTGCCCTCGCGTCCAAAGCGTTGATGCCGGTCCTGCAAGCTGCCCACCCGTCCATCCCGTCTTCCTGTCACTGCCTTGTTGTGGCCACACTTTACAAAGTGTGGCCGTGCCGGAAGACCACCAAAGGCCGGGTCTGTTGCCGCGAGACAGTCATCGCGCTCTCTTGCTGCCTCGCGGATCCTGATCCTGCTTCTTCGGGAGCAACACCCGTACAAGGAACGGGAGGGCGACGAGCAGAAGTATTCCCGCTCCCACGAACACCACTTGGCCGATCCTCCCGGTACCGGTCTCAATGACCTTTTGGCTGTTCACGGAGACGGACGCCTTGACCTGATCGGGCGTAAGAATACCCGACAGTATGAAAGGTGCGGCAAGACAAACGAGGAACATGGACAGGAGAATGACGTGGCCCCATCTCGGCAGGCGGTCGCCGGCAACACTCAACACGATTGTCTGGATTCCGCCCCATGCGAACAGGGCCCCGAAAGCAATAACACCGGGTATCTCCCTGGGTTTGAGTTTCTCAACGGGTGTTCTGCCCTCAAGGCCCATGTAGACTACGTATAACCCGATTCCGAGACAGGCTAACCCGATGAGGCAGGCAATCAGTTTGCCTGCTTTCCCGCTTGGTACGATCACCTCACCCATGTTTTCTCCCTGCTGAGAGTCATTCCTGTGCAAGCACGCGAGCGAGGAGGCGGTTGTCCTCTTCGTTGCGCAGGATCGCGTTTGCCTGTTCCGGAGAGACCGTCACATTGCCATCCAGTATGCCCAGCCAGTCCATGAACTGAAGATTGCGAACAACCGCCTCGTCCAGCCGGGCCATGGTGATCCTGCCGTCGTCAACAGCCCTGCGCAGTTCCGTGAATATTGGCTCCACTGATTCCTTGTTACACATGCATATCGAATCGCATCCCGCGTTGACCGCGTTCACGCTGACCATCTCCGGCGGACCGTTCTTATGGTATCCCTTCATCTCCACCGCGTCGGCTATGGTTACTCCCCGGAAACCGAGTTCTCCGCGGAGGAAGTCGTTCAAGATGATGTGCGACGTCGTCGCGATGTGGGCAGGATCAGGGTCCAGGCACGACACGCCGATGTGCGCGGTGCAGATGGTGGTGCATCCAGCCTCGAAACAGGCCTTGTAGCTTGCCAGGTGATTGCGCATGAGGGTCTCACGATCCAGAGACACCACCGGGAAATCGCGGTGACTGTCCAGTGGAGTGGCGCCGTGGGCCGGGAAGTGCTGAGCCATGCTTCCGCAGCGGGCTGAGACCAGTCCCCGGGTGAGGGCCAACCCATACCGTGCGACAACGTCAGGATCGTTTCCCGTGACCCAGTGCAGCATTATGCCGGTCGGGAAGAGGGGAACGTTCAAGAAGGGCTCGGGCAGGTTGTGCAATCCCACGGCCCGCCAGCGGCGTCCGAAGATTGCAGCCGCTTCCCGTGCTTCGTCTGTTCCTACGTTGCGGGCGGCGCTGGCAAGCCACGCAGGCCGCCAACCGAGCCCCGAAATACATCCATGCATCCAGAAGGGAATGCCGCGCTCCTGCAGCGTCACGGTCTGTGCTTCGTTGATGAGGTCGATCAGCGACGGAACACTCTGTGTGTCGGCCTTGGGGCTCCAGACGATCAGTGACCCGCAGTGGAATCGGCGGATCATCGTCTCGTACGTTTCCGGATCCAGCGGCGCCATCAGCACCTGGCCGATCTTCTGGTCCGTCGTCATCCGGGCAAGGATGCCAATGGGACGGGTGGTGCCTGGCATCGTGGTCTTGTTTGTCATGTCATGCTCCGCTTGTGGCAAAAGTTACGCCTGCGAAGCAATAGGTACAATTGGAAAAGTGGGGAAGTGCAGTTCCTCCGTTACACAAGGTACAGTGCCGCGGCTGTAGGGCCGGACCTTGCGTCCGGGCCGTTTTGGGTTGCGAGCAAGCTCGCGCCCTACATGGCCCGCCCTACGGCTTCTGAGGGGATTACGGGTAGACAAGACCGGGGCAGGACGTGGCGACTGCGTTGCCTTCTCCAAATAGGACGAGGCAGCGCCTCGTCCCTACCCATTCGGAAAGGGAGATCAGAGCGTGGCAAGAAGCGGGCGATTCTCTTCGGATGCAGATGGCCAGTGCGGGCTTTCCCCCTTGTAATTGGCGGTGTGTTGGGCAAGGCTGGATGAAATAGACGGAGGCTGTCAGATCAGTTGCCGGCTGCCGTGACACGGTTGCATGGAGGCACAGGTGAGTAGCAGGGATTTGCTCAATATCCGCTTCAAGAATGTAACGAATCGCGCGATCGCGCAGTTCCCCGTGAACTACGGCGTGCCGCTGGCAGCGGGTATGCTGAAAGATGCGGACCGGTTGACCATCCGTCTTCCCGACGGCAGCATCGAACCGGTTCAGGGGTCGATACTTGAGCGACATGCGGACGGATCCGCCCGTTGGCTTCTTTTGGATCTCGATTTCCCGGTTAAGGCGAATGAGAATGCACAGCTGACACTGGTGGGGGGCGCCGATGCCATGTCGAAAGACGGCATCCGTGTCGAGGACTCCGCGGACGGGATCACGGTTACCACCCCCTGCCTGTCGGCCCGGATAAGCAAGCGCAGTTTCTCGGTGTTTGATTCCTACCGCGTCAACAACCACGAACTTGCAGTACCCGGCTCGGAGATCGTGGTCGAAGATCTGAATCATCGGCAATACGTCGCCGGCAAGCCATCCGCGGTGCGGGTTACGGTGAATGGCCCCATGCGGGTGGTGGTTGAATCCTTTGGCGAACATGTGGACAGGGACGGTACCCGCCTGTTCCGGTTCCGCCTGCGGTACACCTTCCGTCTTCATGAGCCGGGGGTCGAGATTGCCTACAAGTTTACGAACGTCGAAATGCCGGACACGGGGGTCGAGATCACACGCGTCAGCGTTGTGCTTCCGACCACAGTAGACAAGGCTTGCGACCACTACGTCCGCCAGTGCTACTCGGGCCTGAAATGGCTGCCGCGGATGGTGACGATTCACGAGCCGGTTGAAGTGACATCCGTAGGCTCGCTCAGCAGCGACGCGCGAAGCCGGTACGGCAACGCCGCAGACGGGCAGGTTGTAATAAGCAGGCTGGAAAGTCTTGGCGAGGACCTGAGCAAGTATCCCCACTACCTGCGGCCGGGGAATGCACGCGTTGACATGAGCGGCGGCCTGCGGGTGGTGTTGCCGTGGGTGGGCGTTTCGGGAAAGAAGGGTTCCGCTGTCGCATGGTTCTACGAAATGGGCCCCAATTTCCCTAAGGCGCTTGCATGTGAGCATGGGGTCTTCCGGTTCGACATCTGGCCGGCGTGGGCCGATCCCGTGCGAATTCGGCGCGGCATGTCGAAGGAACACCGGTTGTTTGTCTCCCTGTCGGATTCCCCGCGGTCCGCAGCCGAGATGGAAGGTGTCTACCTTGACCACGAGGTGGCGACGCTGGGTCCGTACAGTATTGCCGCCGGACCAGTGGGCCTGACTCTTGACCCCGCATATGTCCGCAGCACCTGCGAGCTGGATCTGAACAGGTGGTTGGTTTTCGACGAGAAGAAGAATTTCCTGCTTGAGCAGAAACTCGGCTCGTTCCAGTCGGCGCGCAGGACCACGGCCATGGGAATGCTGGACTACGGGGACGACATGATCCCGGGCTGGCACACGGCCTGCAACAACGACAACGATACCGCGCAGCAGTACATGCGCGAGTACTACCGGCTTGAGAATCCTGCGCGGTTTCTGGATGCCATCGCACAGGCGCGGCATTCTGCGCATGTGGATTTCATCGCCTTCGACCCCGACCCGTTGCGGCAGGGGACCATGCCGGCACACTGTCCAAATCATACCGACGGGGCAACATATCCTTCGCACATGTGGGTGAACGGGCTGCTCGCAGTGTACGGGGTCACCGGTGACACCGACCTTCGGGACGCGGCGTTGTCGGTGGGGGAGAACATGCTTCGGTGGAAGGAGCAGAGTCCGGACATCTTCTATCACGACAGCCGCGAATGCGGCTGGCCGGTACTGGCATGGCTGCGCCTGCACGAGTTCACCGGCGAGGCCCGATGGCTGGACGCCTGCCGTGATGTGTTTGCATTCTACCGTGACAGGATCAGGAAGGATGGCACGCTGTTGTACGAGCTTCCGACCGGGATGGGCCTGTTCAGGATGGGCTATGTCGACTGCATAGCGTGGCGGGCAATGTTCTTTTACTGGGAACGCACGAAGGACAGGGAAGCGAAGGACGTGTTGGTAGCGGCGCTGGAGAAGGTCTACAAGGCTGACTACCGCATGCTGGCTGGCAACGGGTGGGGGGCGTATGACCTGTTTCCAGCCTGGGCGGCGTACACGCTCACTGGGAAGGGATGGTATCTTGAGGACAACTACGATTTCGCGAAGATCCTGCTGAAACGCAACGATGGGATGCAGCCGCTGATAGACGTGATGTATTACTTCAACGAGCTGGACAAGCGCGGGGTACTGGAGAAGATGCAGTAGGGGAAGAGTCCAGACGTCAGTGACCAGTAATCAGTGGGCAGTGATCCAAACGGAGGATCGAACTGCAGAATATCGAACACCGATTTCCGAATGTCGAAGTCCAGAAAATCTTTTGCAGCTTCTGTACTTCGCTGTTCAATATTCCTTGTTCTGCGGTTCTGCTGTTCGTGGTGAAAGCGACGAGATGAATGCGAAAATGAGAGTCATGTCCGACAACCCGTTCATGCGCGGGGAAGAGGCCGGTCGCAAGGTCGGCCAAGCCGGCGTCAGGACTGCCACGGAAACCATCCTAAAGCACGAATGGTTCCGTGACACGCTGGGGGCGATGACGCGGACGGCGCTGAACCGCATGGTCAAAGACCGAATGGAAACGCCGCCTGACTACAAGCGATTCCCTGAACTTGAAGACATATATCCCGAACGGCTGGACTACCTTCGGGGCTTTGCGCGGGGAGCGGCGTGCCCGGTTTCCGAGGCCGCCTTGTACAGTTTCCTGAAATACCACGTTGAGCTGGAGTGGTGGTATCGTATCTACCAGGTTGAAGGAGTCGGCGATGCGCCCCCCAGGGGTGGCTGTTCCGGCATCCTGTTCGTGGGGCCTGATGGTATTCTCGGCGGCCAGAGCGTGGACAGCGGTGTGCCGCCGCCGCCCAAGGGGTACCGCCATCGTCGTGCAGTGAGCCGGACCAGTATGCGGCATGGCCCGGTTCGCTATTCCCGACAGGCACTCGTAAAACCCCGCACGGGTTACATGATGCTTTCCGAGTACTACAACGAGAAGGGGGTAGCACACTTGTGCGGCGCTTCGGCCGGTGTGTTCCTTGACGAGCCTCTCGAGGACACGTGGCCTATCATGGAGTTCCCGTTCTTCCGGTTTGCTGAAAGCGTCAAGCACATGGCACAACTGCAGCGCCGGTACGTGCTGTTTTCGGTCGGCAAAGGCAGTAATACCATCTACGCGGACCTCACGGGTAACGCGATGGTCGTGGAGAAATGTAATCGCCGGCTTGGCATACGCATGATCGATGGTGGCGGCGTTCTCTGGTGTACGGAGGGTTACTTCGAGAGCACCGCGATGTACGCCTATGCGCGGGCAAAAAGGCTGGAATATGTCAGCCGCATGGGCCGTCACCTCGGCTGCGGCGACATGCAGTACGCCACCGACTGTGCTGTCCGCTTTGCGCATATCGGTGAACTATGTCATGAGCCATGGGGCAGGGGATTCGAACACATGCGCAGGGCCCTTACCGACCATTCCACCTTCCCGCGCGCCGTCTGCAGGCATGGCGGACCCGATACCGACGCTTACGACACGTCAGTCACGCTTCAGGGATGGATCCGTGATCTCACGCGCGGCAGACAGTACACCCGCGACTGGATTCCCTGGAAGAAGTTCTGCTGCGAAGTGCCTGAGAAAGTGACGCAGTACCCTGTGCCGAAGGTCAATTGACCTTTCCCTTGTTTGTAGCAGCCGTTCTCCCCGCTCCGGGCGGGGGAACGGCTCTGTCAGTTCCACTCGCTTTTCTACGCCGTTGCCCCGGCAGGAACCGGGGACAACGGCGGCTACAGCATGGACAGCCCGCGGAATCACAGTGCTGGACACGTCACGTAGAAGGGCGATCTTGTAGGAGCCGAACCACTGTTCGGCGATATTGTTCCATCGCCGCACGTGGTGCGGCTCCTGCATTGGCTGCAAGGTTGCGCCAACGTTCTACTGCTCCACTTCCATGAAGTCATACACCACCATCTTCTTGACCAGCGGCTGCATGACTTCCGCAACGGCCTTCTTGTGGACCGGGCTTGCGAGATAGAGCGCCATGTCTGCGGGGCTGGCAAAAGTCATCGAGATGGCGACATCGAAACTGTCGTCAACAATGTCCCTGTCGCTGGGGATAGCCTTGCCGACGCGCGTTTCAAGCACACCCGGGATCTCTCCGCATCGAAACGACTGTTCGGTGATCGCCTTGCGATGCGTTTCGTTGCCGGGTTCCTTCAGCCAGCACAGGACAACGTGGTTGACTCGTCCCGATGGCTTTGAAGTCTGTACTGCCGTACATCCCGAGACCAGGAATGCCAGAACGATGCATGAGAGCAGTCTTGTCATTGATTTTCTCCGTTTGTTGCCAATGGATCGGAAATTACGACTACGTATGAAGGCAGGCAATGGGAAAGTTACGGCAGCATGACAAGGCCCGGCATGGGTTCACGCAACGACATGGAGGTTATTTGTGTGCCTCGCGGGAGCGCCGCGGATGGACGACACGGAGGTCGTCCCTCCATTGACATACGACGTACTCCTTCCAATGCCCGGAGGGTCGGCCTCCGTGCCGACCATCTGCTGCAGGTGCATGGGCGTTGTTCACGTTGCATTGAGCGTTCTTCTTCGCTACTGTGAAACAGACAAAGGCATTATGTCGTGGGGAAGCATGAAACGATCAGCAGGCAAAGGAGAAGTTGTGTTCTCGCGCAAACGTCCATTGCGTGTCCTGACAATGAACATCTGGACATTCACCGAGCCGTATGCGGCGCGGATGCGCCTGTTGCGCGCAGGCATCCGGAAGCTTGACCCCGACCTGATGACCTTCCAGGAAGCAGGGTTGGAAGGGAAACGGAACCAGGTGAAGGAAGTGCTGTCCGGCCTGGGATATCATGTGGTGCACCAGTTCGAAGTGAAGAAGCATGACAAGCGTTTCACCAACGGTGTGTGCATAGCGAGTCGTTGGCCGGTCAAGGTTGCCGAACTATTGTCGCTGCAGGTCACGAAACACTGCCTGCACTACCCGTACGCGGCGCTGGCTGTCCGGGTGGATGCTCCTGCACCGGTGGGGCAGATGCTACTCGTCAACTCAAAGCCGTCCTGGCAGTTCAGCCGGGAGCGCGAGCGGGAGCTGCAGGCTGTTGCCGTGGCGCGGATGACAGGCAAACACTCTGCGAAAGAAGAGTTCCCGCCTGTGCTTGCCGGCGATTTCGATGCCAGGCCGGACAGCGCATCGATCCGGTTCCTGAGCGGCAAGCAGAGCCTGGCGGGAATGAGCGTGCATTTTCGCGACGCGTGGGCGGAGGCAGGGGAAGGGTCGGAGGGACTCACCTGGACCACCGGGAGCAAGTACGTGGCGGACTTTGTAAAGGCGCGACTGTACATGCAGGATCATGCCCGGCGAATTGACTACATTTTTGTTGGCTCCTTCCACGACTACGCCAAGTATGCCTCGATCAGGAGTTGCCGGGTCGTGATGGACAAACCCACTAGTGGGGTCTGGCCGAGTGATCACTACGCGGTATACGCGGAAATAGACGTTGTCCGGTGATGTCGGAGGCCATGGTGACGATCAAGTTCGTTCCTGACGGTGACTGCCTTGTTGCGGATGTGGTGCCGAAGGCTCTCGGTTTCGTTCCGGATCGCATCTGGAACCCCAGCCCGGCATGGGACCATCGGACTGAGCCATGGCCGGCGCCCAAAACGATACGAATCGGGATCAGCGGCACGGAGGAAACGGCTGCGAAGTTCTCGCCACCTCCGTTTGCAGTTGGCCTGCTCGGAGGCGGTCAACGGGCTCTTGTTTCGGTCACGGCAGACCCGGGCTACCACCTGTGGAACGACATCGATTTCACTCTGAGCGTGAAAGGCGGCCTCGAAGTGCGGCTCGACCTGGAAGGGCACAGCGATCCGGTTGACACAGGTCGCCATGTCAGGCTGGAGATCATACCCGGGGAACCGACGGAGCCTCTGCTGGCTTTACTGGCGCGAGGGTTGAAGCAGGGCTACCCCGATGCTTTCAGGTCGGCAGGGCCGGTGCCGAAGTGGTGGTTGAGACCGATCTATTGCGGGTGGGGAGACCAGGTGACTGTCTCCATGTGGCTCGAAGGGGTGGGCCCGGAACCACGCGCGATCGCATACTGTACCCAGGGCCTGTATGAAAGATGGATACGCAGGCTTGACCAGGCGCGGGTACCCGCCGGGACAGTGACGATCGATGCCGGTTGGTCGCCGACCGGTACGATGCGGCCTGACGGGGACCAGTGGCCCGACCTGCGCGGGTTCATCCGCCGCCAGCATGAAGCCGGGCGCAAGGTTCTGCTGTGGATCGCGACCTGGTTGTGCGATGGATTGCCGGACGCGTGGTGTACTTTCTCAGGCGGGACCAAGCTCACCGCCGACCCGACGAACTCTGACTACCGGAAGCATCTGCGGGCGCGGGTAACCGAACTCCTTTCACCGGCTGGTTATGATGCCGATGGCTTCAAGATAGATCAGTTGGCGTTCAGTCCTTCCGAACGCCGTCCCATCGGTGGTTTTCAGTTCGGCAGGACCTTTGCGCCGAAACCCGGCGGAACCCCGATTCGACTGGCAGGTGGAGGTTGGGGTTGTGAACTGCTGCATCAGTTGCAGCACGACATCTATTCCGCTGCCAAGGCTGCCAAGCCGGACTGCCTCGTGACGAGCAGCACGGTGCATCCTTACTTCCATGATACTTTCGACATGGTTCGCCTGCACGATATGGGTGCGGTGGCGCCGGACATCTTTGCCGCCATGGGCGCGCGGGCAAACCTGGCGAAGGCAGCACTTCCACACAAACCGATAGACACCGATGACTGGGTGCATACGGACTATGACCTCTGGATGCGGTACACCTGCGGCAGCAGGGCGATAGGGGTGCCGTGTCTCTTCTATGCAGAGCGGTTCATGCTCAACTGGCAGGCCGAACCTGCCACCCGCGAGGTGCCGCCTGCCGATCTGGCGCGGATTGCGGAGGCATGGAAAGGGCTCTGAACCGCCCCTGCGCGGCCGGCGTCATTCCTTCTCTGCGACGCCGGTGTGGTGAGCCCAATGCTTCTTCACATGGGAAAATCTGGTAGAGCCGACTTTATGTCGGCTGTGGCCGGTGTTCAGCCTTCGGCTGACCCGCCTCAGGCGGGAAAACCGGCCCTACCAAGAACAGCTTCACGGGTCCATCGAAGTTCAGCGGACCCCGGGACGCCGAAGCTCGAAGATGCCGCGACCGGGAGCCAGGTCGAACGGATACATCAACCATCCGTAGTCCTTCATTGCTTCTTCAAGTCGGGCGCATACCCCAACGCAACTGACCACAAAGAACCTTCGTCCGGGCGGGGACGCGAGCATGTCCTGCACCAGTTGATCGAACGGCGTGCCCCATCCTTCGAAGCCTTCCGGTTGCACAAGCCTGAAGTCGATATCCGGCCGCATTCCGTAGAAGCGCTGGAAATGCAGGAGCTGGTGGTAGGTTGTGACATCATCCACGAACATGCTGTTCGCCGGGAGACGGTCCATGACCAGACGTACAAAGTCCTCCAGCGACTCGCCGCGGGGCGCCGGCAGTGGGTTCACCAGCAGGTCGACCATGCTGTACCTTGTGGCATATTCCGTCCTGTATGCCCCGTAGCGGCGTCCCAAGTAGCTGGCCGGGTCGGCGGACCATCGGCTGACATGCGGGTAGACAAACGGCGGTAACGCGATGCAGGCCACGGCGAGGCAGACTACGGCGGCCCTTGCGGGTCCCCGTTGCCCGATGCGGGCAAGCGCGATGCTTCCGAAGAGGGCAAGGATTGAAAACACCTGCAGGTAGAACGAGAACAGGTCCCATGCCTTGTAGTTAAGAAACACCACCAGTGGCACGAGGAACGCCGGCCAGATAAACGCCTGCAGCAACGGCGGGATTCCCGGTACTGGAGGGCGAGGCTCCCGACGAGCCGCGATACATTGCAACGTCAACACCATGCCAACCGGTATGAACAACAGGAAAGGTGACGGGAACTGGAGGAACAGGAGGTGTCCGAGAACTCGGACGTTGTCCTTCATATTGGCGAAGGAGAACCATTCATAGAAACGGCCGCCCGTGGCCCAGAATGCACCGGCGGAAGGGTTCCGCCACATATCCAGTCCGAATGCCGCAAGATAGGGCACGAACCCGCACACCAGGGCGCCGGCAAGTTGCAGCCATTGACTGGCTGTCAGACGGTACACGTGCGATCGGAATACCAGGTAAACCACGGTTGCGATCACGAGCGCCGCATTCTGAACGTGATTGAAGACACTCAGAGCGGAGAGGAAACAGAGCACGATGAGGGGCATGATGGTAGGGCGCGGGCGCTGCACGCGCCGTTCCGTTTCCGGCGGGTCCGGCCTGCCCTCCATAGCTCGCTCGGCCGCCGAGAGAGCGACGGAGGGCGGCCCCGCCCTACCTGCTTGCACATCTTTCTGTACCAGCAGGGTGCAGACATTCATGAGCATCAGGCTCAGTGCGTAGTTCTCCACGCGCGTGCTGTGCCACCAGGCAGAGTGGGACACCATGAGAATTGCCGTACCGAGGGCGGCGATCAGGCGCCCGATGTTGAGTCGCAGGAGGATTGCGTAGAAGAGGATCATCGCCGCGGACCCGCAGGCGACAGACACGAGGTTTGCCGTCAGCGCGACATTCTGGAACGGCAGCAGGTGCAGGAACACCCACCCGAGGAGGTTGTTGAGGTTGTGGCTGCAGACGTGTGCGCTCAGGACAGCCCCGGTCATGGATTCTATTGCTATTGCCGAATCAGGCAGACCGATCTGGTGCGATACGGTGGTGCCATAGAACACTATGGGCACCAGCACGAAAGGGTGCCTTGCCAGAAGAGCACAGAATAACAGCAGGCAGCGCTTCATCCGCGCAGTAAAACCCAAAAGACCGGTCTTGACAACAACTGCGAACAGAAATACCGCATGGCGGCATATGGCAAGCTGCGCCTGGATACGCGACGGACTCGTGGGCTTCGCAGTTCCCGACCTAAGTTACGCAGGTGGCGGCGCAACGGGGGGCAGCAGCTTCCCGGTTAGTCCTCCGTGCACTCGTCGCTATGCTTGACCGCCGTCGACGGTTTCAGCGGCGGTCGACCACCACAGCATGGGCATACCGTCAACTGTACAAACACCCAGAGCCACGCTGACAACTCCCTCGAAAATACCTTTCCTCGACAGACGGGACACCTGAAAGCTGCGCCGCCGGCCAACACGGTCATTCGGAGCCGTCCACCTCTACCGGCGTAGCAGCGGGGGCGAAGAAGATTCGGTGATCTGTTTGAACTCCTCGTCCTGCCGGAGCATGTCGAATCGCTTGTCGTCCTTCAGCAGATCGGCGATGTCTACGCCGGGGATTTGGGCAACTCTCTTCAGGGTCACAAAAGCCTCGTCTCTGTTGGCTGCCGCTACCTGGGCGGCAGCAAGATTCAGAAGAGCATCCTTGTCTTGCGGGTTCTTTGCCACAAATGCCTTGGCTTCTTCCAGGAGCAAATCAACCCGGTTCGCCGCTTGGCAGATTCCCGCCAGAGTGTGAAACACTGGAGGCGGAACGGCCCCCTTCGACATAATCAAGCGAACCATGCTTTCAAAGTCGGCCGTTCGCCCCAAAGCACGGTACAGGTCTGTGAGTTCAAGCGCTCTGCCGAGATCGATCTCACCGTGTGAAGCGCCTTCCTCGATCGCACTGACACGCCCACATAGCCTTCGCGCAGTGTCGATCCCTTCGAGAAAGCGTTTGATCGCCTGTACGTCGGGAAAGCAGGACTGATAGGCCGTCATCAGCGCTCGTGCATCATCAAAGCGCTGGGTGCGAAGAAGAACAGTGCCCAGCCGGAAGGTGGCGTCCATGCTGTCTGGATCGATCCGCAACGCTTGGCGAAGGGCCGTCTCTGCCAAGGAGTACTGCTCATGATAGATGTAGATGCCGGCACTTGCACTGCGCATCCGGGCAAGCGCTGTACGGAAGGTGGGAATTGCAGCGACCGAAGGGGAAGTCGCCCGGGCGACCCACGTATCCCAGAAGCTCAGGTCTTGGGCGGCATCATTCGACGAAACGCCCATTGTGCGAGAAGCCGAAAGCCGCATAAGAAAACCGTGGGGCTTCAAGAATGGCAACATCCACGGCGCAGTTCGCCCTTCATCAACAAAGAACGAAAATCGGGCACGATTCCGCTCGAAGATGACCTCGGCAAGCGCGAAACTGATTTGCCATAGTTCATCTTGCGTCAGAGCTGCGTTAGCCGTGCGTTCATTCGGACCGGTGGCCTCGGACCTTGCCCGCATTTGGCTGGCCGCCTGCATCAGTTCCGGCCCCGCTGGGAGCCACAGGTTGCCATGATAGCCAATTCTGAGATAGTCCACGTAAAGGCTGTCCGCGAGCGTGTTCTGTGAAACGACGAACACGTCGTGTGTCGCGCTTTGGAGAGCAAGCGACAGAACGAATCGGCCAGGATCAGAACCGGCAAAGACGATGCTGCGGGGCGGAACGTCCTCCAGCATTTGGTCGGCGTACAACTGTGAATTGGATGCGCCCCACTGTTTCACATAGTAGAAAGCCCAATAGACATCGAGCACCGGTTGCCAGAGGCGGGCGGCCGTATCGGGATTCACACCCGAGCGTCGCCACCATTCAGAACGCCCGGATGTCTGACTGTAGAGGTTGGATAACGTTAGCCAATCACCCTGCCGCGCGGCGTTGAGGATATCTCGGTATCGACCGGGAACAGGAACCCCGAGGGTTGCGGCGGCCTCCTGCACTTGGATGGATTGCCTCTGAGCATACGCTACGAGGGAATCCCCCGACACGTCACGAGACGAGGTCTGTGGTAGCGCCTGAACTGGAAGCACGCGACGCGTGCAGCCGCACAGAAGTGCCACGACACTGCAAGAGACGATACAGAGTAGTCGGGATGACACTTGACCTCCTGCGGGAATCACCACCCGTAATTCTGCCAGCCCTGGAAGGTCTCGCCCTGCATTCGCAAGTGACCGGTTGCAGGATCGAACTGGATGTTCCAATTCGTTCCGCCAGGAAGGGGAATGCTGTAGTTGGTGTAACCGGGATTCGGCGCGCCAAAGTAACCACCGTTAACGGGCGCGGGGCCGTTGCCTGTAACGCCGGAACCAGGCCCCGGTCCTGCCGGATAGTCAATGGTGCCGTCGCGATACCAACTGGGCTGACGGAAATCGAGAGGGGGAACGTTCGTCGGCCAAGACCAAGGAACGCCATTCGTGGGCCAAGTGATAGTGAACGGTGGCACATTGTTCGTTCCGCAAAGGCCCATCGGATCCCGGTAGTTGATGGGGTTGTTGTAGCAGAACACATACTGGTTCAGCCCGCCTGATATCCCTATCGGGTCATTCGAGAGCCATCTGCCGGTAATGGGTTCATACCAGCGTTTGAACCCATAACGGGAGTCGGAAGCTTCTACAAATGAATATGTTACAAAGGTTGAGGAACGGGTAGTGAACGTAGCGGGACCTGTAGTCGGACGGTTGCGCGTAGCGACCGCGTTCATGGTGGAAAGTATAGGTTATCCGGTTGGCAATGTCACGGGGATTGACCCGGTGCCTACCAGCAACTTCTCGGTCTCAATCCCGGACACAGTCATTTCTCCCGCCCCCTCGGGTGGAAACGTCGGTGTGCATCCTTCAGATCATTGATTGGCAGATGGAGGCAATGCTGTGTCGTCGCGAGGTTCACATGGCCCAAGGATCGCCGTGAAACTTGGGCTCGTCGGTATTACGACAGAAAGGGAGCACAATAGTATGCACGACGAATCCCATGGCTGCACTCTGGCAGACAGCCGTCGGGAAATGGATGGAAAAGAGTCCGACAGAGATCGTAGTGTTCATCGAAGACAGGGAGGCGACGATGAAGCGATTACGGTTCACAAATCTTTCGGACACAAAGGACGGTCAGTTTCTGAAGGGCGTCATTCCCGGCGAATTCATCTACCAGGGTGGGATGTCGTTCAAGAAGCCGGGCCAGAGAACGCATGACGTGGGATGCAAATGCCCGTCATGTGACGGCAACGGACGGCATGTTCACACCGAAGACAGCGAGGTGTTCGTCATCCTGCAGGGCAAAGGCGTCATGGAGCTCAACGGAAAGAAATATCCCCTCACCACAGGTGATATCATGATCTGCGAACCGGGTGAGGATCATCACCTCGTTGCCGACAAGGACGATCCCTGCATCAACCTCTGGCTCCACGCCGGGCCCAAGCGCGCGGCGGAACAGGGATAGGTTGGCCCACTCTTGGTAGGGGCAACGCGCTGCGTTGCCCTCATCGAAAAGGACGAGGCAGCGCCTCGTCCCTACCATCCGAACGAGCATTGCCTCGTCCTTCACGTTGCCAATGCAGGTCAAGGCTATAGCAGTACAGGTTCATCGAGAACCGCAGAATCATGAAGTGAAGATTCGAATCTGAACTTCGCCGTTCGAAAATCCTTGTTCGACCCGCCCGCAACGCTTCGCGTAGCGATGCGGGCAGGTATTCTGCGGTTTGGTCCCACCCGCAAAGTAGTAAGCGGGAATTGCAGTGCCGGCGTTCGCGGGCGTCGACGAACGACGCCCCCACATACTCGGAATTGCGGCCACACCGCTCAGAACATCACCCTGATTTTCGGGTATTCCATGTGGATGGTCGGGCGCGGCTTCTTTGCCTTCTTCGGAAGAGGACGCGTGCCTTTCTTCCATTCCGGCTTCAACCTTACACCGACACCGGGCACAAGATACGGCGGCGAGTCGTAGCATGCCTTGCCGTTCTCGGCCACGTAGAAGAGCATGCGCCGGTTCGGGCCTTCCAGCACCTCCGAGTGGCTGACTCCGGTCCATTCCTCGTTTCCACGCGGTATTTTGGGGTGGCGGAACTCGCCGGCAAGGCATACGCGGTCGGGGTAGGGCACCGCATGGTCCGTGACTATGCTCGCCATGTCCATAAGGTTCGCGCCACGGCGGTTCGCATCCTTCGTAAGCTTCAATAACCTTTCGTACCGCTTGTCCGCTCCACGCCAGTAGTACCAGTCGGGTGCCTCCTCGATTGTCCATCCGCGCTTCTCAACGGATCTCCGGTCGCATTTAGTCTTGAACTTGTGCATCTCGGGGATGACGAAAGACATTGCCGTAACCGCCGAAGCGCCATGGTCCGATTTCCTGATTCCCATGCGAACGTTTGCCTTTTCGATCGCAACCGAATCGTGGTTCCTGTCCACGAGGATATGGTTACCGGGGCCCCAGAAGTCCCTATAACGGTACAGGAACTCCGCGGCGTCGGCCGCGTGTGCGGTGCAGTCGGCGGGGAGCAGGAGGAAGGGGTCGACGGGGAATATCTCCCCCGGTTCATCGTCGAGGAAGAGATTGCACGAGACGCCCTTGATCCACATCACTCGTTTTCCATCGGCGGCTTTGCGCGGCGGTTCCATCAGTGACCTGGCCCACGGATTGAGGGTGATGTCCCAGTTCCGTCCGTAGAGCGGGCCGCGCTCCGTGCTGTTCGGGATGAATACGGCGGTACAACCGTCGCAACGCTGCATAACGCCAGGCAGGTAGCGAGTATTGATCCGCCGCGAGTAGAAGAACTGCCATGTGTACGCATGCGCGAGCAGCAGTTCGTTGCCGCCGCAGGCTGACAGGAAGCCGCGTCGTTCCTCTCTCAGCAGTTCCGGCAGTCCCCTGGTCTCGGGAAACTTTGCCGTGTCCGGCGGATTGGCCATTCGTTCCCGGTCAAGCTTCAGGAGCTCCGAGGGTATGTCCATGTCGGCAAGTGCCGGGTACGCTTTGCGAAGGCCCGCGGCCTGATCCTTGATGACAGTTTCCAATGATATCGCCTTTGACTGTGCGGCCTTTTCGCGTCCGCGGGCAAAGGCTTTTGCGAGTGATGCTGAGTCAACTTTCATGCGACATACCCCTTTTCAATGCGGACTATCGCCCACAGACCGGTTGAACCGCAGAATATCGAACCAGGAACGAAGAGTAGCGAAGTTCAGATCCGTTGTGCAGCCCGTAGTGATTCCGCACTTCGATATTCAGTATTCCTTGTTCTGCGGTTCTGCTGTTCATCCGGAACACATACGAAAAAGCGCGCAAGTCTTTCGAGTTGCACGGAGGCACCAGTGGATTGGACGTGATCACAGGCAGCCTACGGCTCCACGTACTGTACCTTTGCCAGCCATCCCTGTTCGGCGAACGACTGCAGGCAGCCCATGGTCCACGCGATGTGGTATCCGCCCGCGTAACCTGATTCAGGCGGCATGTTCTTGTTCTCAACGGTCAGCGGGCCACCGTGTTGATGAACCTGGAAGAGACGCCATGCGGCCTTCAGGTACTTGATGTCCCCGCTGAGCTTGTAGCCGATATTCAGGGCTTCCGGCAGGTGCGCCTGGATATACGGGAATGCCTTGCGTTCCGAGTCGTACCAGTAGTCAAAGATTCCCATGGCATCGCAACGGTTTGCCATGATGCTGTCCAGCACGCCCAGTATGAACTGCCTGATGTCCTTTTTGCGGTAGAACGCCCGCGCACGATCAAAACCGATTACTGCCACGCCGATACAGAACGTCGCGTCGGTCGGGAAGAAGTCGGCCACTCCGCGTTCAAGGTAGAAGTCGACGATTGTCCTCGCTCCGTCAAGGTACCGTTTCTCATGCGTGGTGTCGTACAACGAGGCAAGGGCCACCATTGCCCAACCCATTTCCCGGGCAGTGGCCTGGACGACCTGGAACCGCTCGCGTACGTATTTCAGGAAGAAGTCGCCAACGCGCATTGCCACCTTCAGGGCATAGAGATCGCCCGAAAGCATGTGGTAGAGGAGCAGCCCCTCGGTCCACATGTGGCTTGGGTAGGCCGAACCGGTCGTGTGCCGGATGCAGTGGGCCGGAACGCCCCCCTCGGTCCATGGGTCGTTGGAATGAGCCACGAAGTCCGTGTACATCATATGTTCGGCGGCCGCGCGGCATTTCCTGGACAGCTCGGTGCGTCCGGTGCGCGCGAATTCCTTTGCCGCGTTGGCGATGAAATCGTACTCATGATTGCGGCGTTTTGTTCCGCCGTCATCGCCCCAGTCAAACGTGCCGCGATGCCACTCAAAGTTCCATGTCTCACGGATCGTAAACTCCGTCCTCGGGTATCTGGCCAGGTCGTAGCGGAACGGGATGCGCCATCCGGCAGCACGGTAGACGTCGGCATCGACCGTGACGACCGGTGGACGGATCCAGCGCCGTCCCTCGTCCATCAGCTCGTTTCCGGTGCTATCGGCCGGCTGGCGGGAAAGCACGAAGCGTTGGAAGAGGGCCATGCCCTGCCGCCACACGAGCGGCTCGGCCCAACCGGGATGCAGTTCGATCGTTGCATGCCGCCCGTCAAGACTCCATCCCTTCGGCCAGCGCTCGGCCGCTTCCGGAACAACAAGAACCCAGGCAGCGTCGGAATCGGTCATGGCCACCCAGTTGTCAACCATGCGCAGGTAGGTGCCCCGTTCGTAGGGCGCAAAATCGGCCTCAACGATACCGACCTGGGCGACGTCCGTGACACACACCGTACCGGCATCGGCATGTACCACCGGTGGTATCGTTCCCTCGGCCAGCCTTGGTGAATGTGCCGTAGGCGTCGAGTGCCATACCGCGTAGCGGGAAGCTCCGCTACCCGGAAGATCAAACTCGAGGCGGACTTCCCTGACCCGGATCTCATCGGCATTGCCAAAGTTGACAAGCCGGACGGAGAATTCCGAGGCCGGGTACCAGCTCCAGGACCTGCGCACGATGGCACCACGGAATGCAACGGACTTATCCTTGCCGGCCAGTTCGAATTCGACTTCCCGCTCTTCTACTGCAATTCCGGTTTTGCCGTGGACCGGAGGCGGCAGGGCAATCTCCCTGCGGAGGGTTGTGCCGTCCTCCAGTGTCATCGAGATCGTTACTTTCGGGGGCGTGCTCAGGGCATTGCCGGGCAGTGATGGACTGTCCTTGCCCCTGCGAAGCTCGCAGGTCGTGTGGTCCGGCCTGTTGATGGTTGCGGCAAACGATACATCCCAGACGCGTACCGACCCATCGGGCCACGAGAGAAGGGGATGGGCGACAGAGGGGACCACTAGTCCCCCTGCATCGTGCAGGACCATTCCATCGGTTGAGGTATATGTGCCTGCGGGGACGGGGATGGTCAGCCTCACAGGAAAGCTCCGGTATGAAGAGGGCCCGTAGTATCTCGGTTCCACCGTTTCGTAACGGTAGTTGGATTCCAGCTGGAATCTGAGGTCCTGTTGCGGGGTTGCGTGGCTTGTGACGCTTCTGTTTGTTTTCATTTCGGCTCATAGTCGTACTCCATCTGGAAGCCGGTATACAATCCGATTCCGGTTGGTATTGGTTTTGGTCGCGGCGCAGGATTGTGTCATGGTCACGGCCCACCACTAGTGCCTAAGGCCACAACCAATGCAGCCGGCCTCGTTGAGGCCGGTCCGGGGTCGCCCTTCGGTGCTCAGGACAAGCCGACCCCGGCTACAGTGTCGGATGCCGGGTGTGCCGCACGATTTCTCTGGTATCGCGGCGTCCGTTTGCGAACACTATATGGCTGTGTGAAAACGTTATATCTCCATATGCATAGGTCCTTTCTCGTCGCAATGCTGGTTCTGCTGGCTGACTTTGCAGGGGCACAGACCAACATCTGGTTTGACTGGAATGCGTGTGTTGCGGCAGCGCTGGCAGGCAACCCTGACCTCGTAGCCGCTGGCCTTGATGTGGACGGGGCGGCGGTTGACGTGGACAAGGCGAACAGTGGCCGGCTTCCGCAGGTCAAGGCATCCGGTTCCGCAAGGACATCGGACAGCTCTGATGGCGAGACGTACTCGGCCGGCGTGTCCGCCAGCCAGTTGATATACGACATGGGGCGCAGTGGCGGTGAGGTGGACCGGGCGCGGGTGGGGGAACTTGCCGCGCGGGCGGATTTGGAGTCTGTTTCGGCGGATGTGCGTTACCAGCTCAGGACAGCCTACGTGAAAGCGCTCAAAGCACAGCGGCTCACGGACCTGAGCGCGGAGATCCTGAAGCGGCGCGAGGACAGCACGCGGCTCATCAGGCTGCGCTACGAGGCCGGGCGCGAACACCGCGGTTCGCTGCTGACGGCGGAGGCAAAGGAAGCCGAAGCCCGCCTGGAACAGTTGCAGGCAGCACGATCACAGGAGCTGGCCTACCGGGAGCTTGCGGTTGTGATGGGCATGACCAGGGCACAGAGATTCAGGGTGAAGGGTGACGTTGCGGCGCCGGCATTGCCGACCGTGGCGCCAGATGTAGAAGCGCTTGCCGCACAGACACCGGCAGCGCGCCGGCAATCCCTGGCAAGGGACAGCGCCGAACTTGCCCTCGATGTTACGCGGGCTGGACGCGGCCCCACGGTTCAGGCCAGCGCCGAGGCGGGGCGCAGCGGCCCATGGCCACCGGACGAGGACTCGTGGTCGGCCGGCATCGGACTGTCCATGCCGATATTCGAAGGTGGAGGCAGGTCCGCTGCCATCCGCAGGGCCGGGCTGGACCTGGAGGCCGTGGATGCGAGGACCGGCCAGGACTTCAGGCGACTGGTTGAGACGCTGCGTCAACGATGGGTTGACTACCAGAACTCAGTAGAGCGGGCAGGTATCCGGGAGAAGTATCGCGAGGCCACGACAGAGCGGGCAAAGATAGCGGAAGCCCAGTACTCAGGCGGGCTGTTGCTTTTCGACAACTGGATAATCATTGAGAACGAGTTCGTGGAAGCAGAAAAGGCGCTGGTGAACGCGCAGGCCGATGCCATGCAGGCGGAGGCAGCGTGGGCCCTGGCGCTGGGCAGGACACTAGATGAAAAAGATTAGATCCGGATACCTGATGACCATTGCAGTCTGCGGATGTCTTTTCGCGGCATCCTGTCGGCAGCAGAACAACAAGCCGCAGGAGACCGTCAATACCGTTGAAGTTCGGCGCGGAGACCTTCGTATCGAAGTGTCCGCAACCGGCAGCGTGCTTCCCCAGAACAGGCTGGAAGTCAAACCGACGCTTGGCGGGCGGGTCGATTCGATGCTCGTCAAGGAAGGTGACCGCGTACGCGCAGGCGACATACTCTGCTGGATGAGTTCAACCGAGCGGGCGGCGCTTGTTGATACGGCAAAGTCAAAGGGCGATACCGAGGTCGCATACTGGAACGAAGTATACAAACCAATGCCGTTGGTTGCGCCGATAGACGGCGAGGTGATTGTCCGCGCAGCTGAACCGGGGCAGAGCGTGAGCGCCGGGACGGCGGTGCTGGTTCTTTCAGACAGGCTCATAGTGCGCGCCCGTGTTGACGAAACCGACATAGGACGGTTGGCCGTCGGGCAGAAAGCGCGCGTCGAGCTGGACGCCTACCCGGACGTCAAGGTGGCCGGCGAGGTGGTCCACATCAGCTATGAATCACGCGTTGTGAATAACGTGACCGTGTACGAAGTTGATGTGGTCACGTCCGAGATTCCGACAGTGTTCCGCTCAGGTATGAGCGCCACCGTGTTTGTTGTGTGTAAGAGCCGCGAAGGTGTGCTCATTCTTCCCCTGGATGCTGTGTCGAATGATGGCACAAATACGTGGGTTGTTGCGTCGGAAGCCAGGGGCGCAGAGACTCGCAAGCCCGTCTCGCTCGGACTGGCAACAGACCAGCATGTCGAAATACGCTCCGGGTTGGCTGAAGGAGAAGCAGTCGTGGCCCGCAAGAAGCAGTTTTCCTCGTCAATGATCCAGACGCTCGAGAAGAGCCCTTTCATGCCATCGGGGCCTCAGGGCAACAGGGGTCGGCACTAGTGATCCAGCTTACGGATGTCAGTCGCGTCTATACGAACGGGGGGGGCGGTGTTACCGCGCTCCAGGACGTATCCCTGTCGATAGGGGCAGGCGAGTACGTGGCGATCATCGGGCCGTCCGGATCGGGCAAATCAACCCTCCTGCACGTGTTGGGTTGCCTGGATCGACCGGACAAGGGTCAGTACCTGTTTCAGGGCGTCGACGTGACCAGCCTGTCTGATGCCGAACTGGCGGCTTTCCGGAACCGGCGGTTCGGTTTTGTCTTTCAGCAGTTCCATCTCCTGTCACGCGCGCCCGCGGTAGAGAACGTGATGCTTCCGATGGTATACACGGGCAGGCCGCCCAGTCGGGAGACAGCGGTGCGACGTCTCGAAGAGGTCGGCCTCCAGTCGCGCATCACGCATCGCCCGAACCAGTTGTCCGGCGGCGAGCAGCAACGGGTAGCTATTGCCAGGGCACTGGTCAACGATCCGGCCCTCCTTCTTGCCGACGAACCCACGGGCAACCTGGACTCGAGGACGGAAGAGGATATCGTCCGCCTGCTCGAGCAGTTGAATGCGCAGGGCAAGACGCTGATCGTGGTTACCCACGAGTCATCGCTGGCGGATCGTGCCGGCAGGGTAATCCACATGCGGGACGGCCGTGTTGTATCGGATGAGAAGAAACACACTACGGTTGTTGTCCCTGCCGTTGGTGGCGGTGGAGCCCGGAACGGAAACGAGCCGGTACTCTTTTCGCTGCGGGGAGGGGCCCGGTTGCGCGACCATGTCCAGCAGGCCTTCAGTTCGATGTGGGCGCACAAGACGCGTTCGATGTTGTCGCTGCTAGGTGTGTTGATAGGTGTTGCCGCGGTGATCGCGATGACGGCCGTTACCGGCGGCGCCCGGAACGCCGTCGAGAGCCAGATTGCGTCCATGGGGTCCAACCTGCTGGTTGTGCGACCGGGCAGGAGAGAGCTGTTCGGGGTAGCCCTGGAACGGGGAGCGATAACGCCACTGGTCCCGGAGGATGCCGACAGCATTGCGAAGCTTCCATCCGTATCGCGGACGTCGGCCACCGTCCAGGGGCGGGTCCAGGCGGTATGGGGGGCAAACAATGCGAACACGCAGGTACAGGGGGTAGGACTGGACTACCCGGACATGAGGGCATCGCGGCCGTTGTTCGGGCGCTTCTTCACGGAGTCAGAGCTCAAGGGACGCGTTCGCGTTGCCCTGATCGGACCGACGGTGCAGCAGGAGCTGTTCGGCGACAAGGATCCCGTCGGGACTGTCGTGCGCCTGAACAGTATTCCGTTCACTGTCATCGGCATCCTGCCGCCAAAGGGCGGACCGGGTTTCCATGACGCCAACGATGTGGTGGTTGTGCCGCTATCGACGGCAATGTACCGCCTGCTGGGAAAGCAGAGGGTTGATTCGATCGACGTCGAGGTGCGCGATGCGGATTTGCTCGAGCCGGCCAAGAAGGAAATACAGGAACTGTTCGTGCGGAAACACTTCACCCGCAATCCGGATGAAGCCGTTACCATCTTTGACATGACCGAACTCCAGACCGCGATCGGCCAGACCACGAAGACTATGAGCATGCTTCTTGCCATCATTGCGGGTGTCTCGCTGATCGTCGGAGGCATCGGGATCATGAACATCATGCTGGTATCAGTCACTGAACGCACCAGGGAGATTGGCCTCAGAAAAGCCATCGGAGCCCGAAGGCGGGATATCATGGCCCAGTTCCTGGCGGAATCGGTGGTGATGACTGTGACGGGCGGGATTATGGGATTCCTGATTGGCGTTGCGGCTGCAGCAATTCTTTCACACCTCGCAAAGTGGCCGATTCAGATATCGGCTGGTTCCGCGGTGCTGGCGGTTGTGTTTTCGATTGTTGTAGGGGTCGTGTTCGGCCTCTGGCCTGCGCGCCAGGCATCGCGTCTTGACCCAATTGCCGCCCTCCGGTACGAATGAAGAACCGGCACGTCTTCAACATCAGGCGTGGCCGCCATGTCTCCACAGATTCACGTAAGGGAATTCGCATACAGAAATAATGGTTTTTTCTGCTGGCATTGCCGGGCTTAGGAGTTAGATTGTTGGGCAAACATTGTATGGGGCACGCGTAATGTGCGTAAGAACGAGGAGGAGCAGCATGAGAAACAGGACGATGTGGTTGGCGAGTCTGGTGGTCGTGCTTTGTGCCGTCATGACGGTTTCGGCGGCAAAACTGGATAAGGGAACGCAGGAACTGTCAGTGAGTGGTTCAGCGCAGGACTTGGACGAGCTCCAGTACGAAATCAACGTGGGCTACGGCTACTTCATTGCACCCGGGCTCAAGTTTGGTGGAGTTGTCGGCTATGAGGCGCAGGACAAAGACTCGGCCCTCAGGGCGGGCGCGGATGTGGAGTACAACTTTGTCGGCGATTCGGCGCTCGTGCCGTTCGTGGGTGCCGGGCTGAGCCTGGCCTACGTGATGCCCGAAGAGGGTGATTCAGATACGAGCTACGTTATCACGCCTAACGCGGGTGTGAAGTATTTCGTTGTCGACAACCTCTCGATCGGCGCAAGGGTACAGTTCCACAAGGCTGATACGGATCGCTACCGTTACGACGATGAGAGTAAAGACACCAAGACGACTATCGAGATCGATACTCGTTTCTATTTCTAACGTCCGGCCCCTCGACGGGTCAGTCAAGCATGGCGGCTTGTGAAGGGAAACCTGCACAAGCCGTTTTGCTTTCCTGATTGCCTAATGTCCCGGTGAGTTGTTCAATCCACCTGCGTCTCGTAAAGCGGCGTGTAGGGCTTAACCAAGGAGATGGCGCATGGCCGGGCTACTGTACAAGGATGATTGGGATGCGTGCCGGGATTCCCTGACGGGCTGGTGGCAGAGAAAGGTGATTGGCCGTCCTGCCGTTGGTGTTGCGGCACCAAGGGCCAAGCCGTTGCCCTTCAAGGCGGCGTACAAGCCGTCTGATGTGCGCGATCAGTGGCTGAATGTCCGCTCCCAGATAGCACGGCACGAAGAGACCATGACCACCCACTACCACGGCGGCGTCTGCTTCCCGTACATGACCGCCTGCCTCGGACCAGGATCGCTGAACCTGTTTCTCGGATGCGAAGCTGGCTTCATGCCGGAGACAATCTGGTACAAACCGATCAACGGGAACCCGAAAGGGCTCAACCTGGAACTCCGTCCGGACAACTTCTACTGGAAATGGACTCTCGACACCACCCGCGCCATGCTCGACCACGCGAAGGGCAAGTGCCCGGTGGGAATGCCCGACATCATTGAAGGACTCGATATCCTGTCCGAGGTGCTGGGTACCGAAGAGCTCCTCACGTGCCTGATCGATTGCCCGGAAGAGATTCATCGCCTTCTACGCCAGCTCGACGACATCTACTACAAGGCCTTCGATCCACTGTTCAAAATGGTGAAGGACGACAGGGGCGGCAACGTTTTCATCGCATTCTATGCCTGGGGCCCGGGAAAGACGCTGAAAACGCAGTGCGACTTCTCCGCAATGATCTCGACGGATATGTTTGCCGAGTTCGTGGTTCCATACCTCGAGAAACAGTGCGCGCGCTGCGACTTCTCCGCATACCACCTCGATGGGCCCGGCGCGATGAGGCACCTGGACCTGCTGTGCAAGGTCAAAAGCCTGAAGGCAATCCAGTGGACGCCCGGACACCCCAACCCGGCACCTGCCGACCGGATGTGGTGGGACAAGATATGGAAGAAGGTCTACGCCAGTGGCAAGTCTGCCATGGTGCTTGGAAACCCGCCTGAACTTGTCGAGCCGTTCTTGAAGGAATTCGGCCAGGCCGGGACGATGATCACGACCGGCACAGACACGGAACGCGAAGCAAGGAAACTGCTCGACGATTGCGTGAAGTGGGGAAAGTGAAGTCTCGCGTCTGACCGTGTTGACCCGGATCAACAGGAGAACACCATGCTCAAAATAGGATGGGCTTCCCGTGACATGACGCCTTCAAGGCCGGCCATGCTGCAGGGGCAGATGAACGTTCGCATCGCCAGGGCCGCCCAGGATCCAGTCACTGTGACGGCGCTTGCGGTCGAGGGAACGGACGGGTCCGACGGGACGGTGTTCATTTCCTGTGACATGGCCTACGTGATGGAATCCCTGCTGGAAAGTATCCGACGCAGGCTCGCGAAAGAATGTCCGGACCTGCCCGCGGCAAACCTCGTGTTGAATGCCACGCACACCCATACATCATTCGTCATCGACGATGATTTCTACCCCCGGCCGGAGGGCGACGTGATGACTCCTGCCGAGGCCATGGAGTGGGTGGCGGAACGCGCCGCCGAAGCGGCGGCGGAAGCATGGAAGGGTCGCAAGCCGCGCGTTGTGGGATGGGCATTTGGACACGCGGTCGTCGGCCACAACAGGTACGCGGTGTACGCCGATGGAACCGGACAGATGTACGGCCAGACCAACCGGGACGACTTTGCCGGTATGGGCGGGTACGTGGATCACGGGATGGACATGATGTTCACGTGGGATCCAGACGGCGCCCTCGCCGGCATCGCCCTTGCCATCCCCTGTCCGTCGCAGGTGGAAGAGCATCTGGAAGTGTTTTCGGCCGACTACTGGCACGAGGTCCGCGCTGAATTGCGTTCCAGGTTAGGATCGCGCCTTCAGGTTCTACCGATATGCAGTGCAGCAGGGGACCAGTCCCCCCATCTCCTGATCCTTGGCCGTGAAGAAGCCGAGATGCGGCGCCGGCGCGGGCTTACAGAACGGCAGGAAATAGCGCAACGGGTTGGAGATGCCGTGGAACGTGCGCTCACGTGTACCCACGCAACCCCCGGCCCGGTTGTTTTCAAGCACACGGTGCAGACCATTGGCCTCGATCGTTTCAGGATCATGCCTGAGCATAGGGTATGGGCAAAGAAGATGCGTGACCAATGGATTGCAGGTGGCGGCCAGAAGGATGCCTGGTGGCCCAGGGACCTGCAATGGGTCATTGACTCCGCCAACCGTCCGAAGCAGAAGCCTTTTCCCGTAACGATCCATACCGTTCGCATCGGCAATGCTGTGGTGGTGACGAATCCGTTCGAACTGTTTCTCGACTACGGGATGCAGATCAAGGCGCGCAGCCCGGCGGCACAGACTGTCACCATGCAGCTTGCGGGGGGGCGCGGCATGTACCTCCCGAGTGCGCGTGCCATCAAGGCGGGCGGTTACGGGGCAAACCCGGTCGTCTGTTCGGTGGGACCGGAAGGTGGGGCAATGCTGGTTGAGACGACACTCCGCCTGATCCGCAAAATGTTCGGGGAAAGGGAGAAGGGGCACGGTGGCAGCCATGGCAGAAAAAAAGGCGGCAAGTCGCACAAGCAACGTGGTTGAGGATCTCGGGATTCCTGTCCAGGCTGTTGTAGCCATTGGTCCCGTTGTGGGGAAGGACGAAAAGGGGCGCCCGAGCCTCTATACGACCATGGGCGAAGGCGCCGCGCCTTTGTTTGTCCTGCAAGTTGATCCTGAAACGGGCAAGTTTGAACAGTATCCGGCTCCCCAGGGCATAAACGGCGGCAGGCCGATGTTCTGGAGCAGTCGCTGGAACAGGCTATTTGTAGCAGCCGGTGGCGGCAAGGGCGAATGCGGGTTCCTGCTGGTGTTTGACCCGAAACGGAAGAAGTTCGAGAACGCAGGGGAGATTGTTCGCGGCGAGAAGAGCTTTCCGGTCAGCATTGCCGAGGCGCCCGACGGCAGCATCTACGTTGGCGACTTTCCGAAATGCCATCTTGTCCGGTATGACGTTGATAAAGGCAGCTTCACCAACTGCGGCAGGATGGATGAGACTGACCAGTACCTCTACGTCCTCTGTGGTAGTGACGGGACTGTCGCATGCCTGGTGAAGATGTCACGGCCGCACGTGGTCGTGTATGATCCAGCAACGGGCGAGCACAGGAGTGTCGGCCCGGTCGCGGATACAAACACGCAGACGGGCCATGTTTCGTTGTCAAAACGCGCCGACGGTCTGCTCTACGTAGATAGTCATGAAGGCAAATTCAGGGTCGAAGGTATGCGTCTTGTTCCGGTGGCGGAACTGCCGCCCCCGCCTCCTCCGGAGACCTTGCCCGACGGTTCCCGTTTCCGGTTTCTTGACGATTTTGCATCCTACAAGATGGTACACCGCGAACTCGAAATCGTCGCGCCTTCCGGGACTCGTAGGCAATTCCATCTGGACTGGACATATGCCGGAACTGAGGTCTACATCGTGCGTCCGGGGCCGGATGGAAGAGTGTACGGGTCGAGTGTCTTGCCGCTTCACTTCTTTGAACATGACCCGAAAACAGCGAAGTCCCGTGACTTCGGCGCCTGCTGCACCGCGAGCGGTGAAATCTATTCCATGGACTGCCTGAACGGCAAAGTCTATTTCTGTGCCTATACCCATGCGATTCTCGGCGCGTACGATCCGTCCCGGCCGTGGCGCTTCGGCAATGGGAAATATGAGGATGGCCTACGGCTCAGGTTCGGATCGCCGGACGACAACCCCCGTCAGCTGGGCAGGATAGACACCGTTGCGTACCGTCCACGCGACATGCTCTGTGGTCCGGCCGGCAAGGTATGGGTGGCCTCGGTGCCGGACTATGGCATGTGGGGCGGGACGCTTTCGTGGTACGACCCTCGGACCGACCGTTTCGGCGGCCAGCACCGCGGCATATACCAGGATTGCAGCGCCTACACGCTGACTTACATCCCGGAAAGTAACCGGCTGGTTGTGGGATTCTCGATAGACGGCGGCAGTGGCACCACCCCGAAGGCGAAACGAACGGGGTTCGTGCTATGGGATCCGGACGGTGACCGCGAAGTGTGGCGCGGTGACTGCGGCCTGGACATCATAGGCGTCATGGACCTCGAGTATGCAGGAGACGGGCTTGTGTATGCGATCGTGCACACGGCGCCTGCGCATGTGCTTATTGCCCATTTGCTCCTGCTGGACCTCCCGGGCAATCGCGTGGTGAAGCATGCCCGCCTGGATACGGCGGCCGGGTGGCCGCACGAGGTAACTTTCCAGCGCGATGATCGCTACGTCTACGGCGCGACAAGGAAGTCGATCTACAGAGTGAAGCTCGGAACCACGGACATCGAGGTGCTCTGGACCGGGAAGAAGGAAATGCCGACCTGCGGCGGTGCGCTGGTGAAGGGCTGGTACTATTTCGGCGCGGGACACAAGCTGAAGCGAATACGCGTCTGAGGAACTGGTGGTGATGCTGATATGGTTGCCGGGTACGTGAATCTGCTGATTGCGATGGCCCTGACCGGCGTTTGGCTTGTATTCATGCGCCTGGCATCGACCGGCAGTTCCGGCGTCCTTGTCCAGTGCATCCACGTGGCTGGCAGTGTCATAGGTGTTGTCTGCCTGTTCCTGCCCGTGCTCATGCTTGCCAGGAGCAGGGGTGGTGCCGCAGTGCTGGGAGACCGGTGGTACCTCGCCGCCGCCGCAGGGGTGGTGATCTGCATCGCGAACGTGCTGATGCTGCGGGCGTTCAATGCAGGTGTCCCTGTGGCCGTCGTAGGAGTCGTGCTGAACCTCGGCTGCCTGATACCTGTGCTGTACGGCCGTTTCTTCATGGGGGAACGCCTTGTGCCCCACCAGTGGGTGGGGCTGGCACTGGCAGTCGCGGCAATCGTCCTGCTGAGCTGGCCCGCATCCCGGTCTGTTACGGGGCCAGGGACGCCTTAGCCGGGACAATTTAGTTGGAGGTAAGAGGAACCGCCGATCAACGCCGATGGACGCCGATTGTGGAGCAGAAACGGAATCTCTTTTCAACTCACCAGACGGTGAGTTGGAAGGAGGAATTCTGCCGCGCTCATCATCTGCGTGTCACCGCATTTGTCTGCGGTTACATCCCTTTCTGAACTGCATCGTTGCGGCTTAGATACAAAGGAGCAGGATAATGAAGAATGATCCGTCACTGGCGATCAACGGTGGCAAGAAGGCAAAACCGACTGCGTGTGGCACGTCAAAGCGATTCGATAATCGCGAACTCGATTGCCTGAAGGAGGCGCTGGAGCAGAACACCCTTTTCTACGGGTATGGTCACATGGTGAAGAAGGCCTGCGAGATGATGCAGGCGTACACAGGCATGCCCCATGTTGTGCCGTGTTCCAGCGGGAGCGCCGCAATCCACCTGGGGTTGATAGCATGCGGGATAGGGCCCGGGGACGAGGTGATAGTCACGCCGAACACGGATTCCGGCTCGGTGCTGGGCATAATAGAAGAGGGTGCTGTTCCCGTGTTCTGCGACTGTGCCGAGACATTGCAGCCGACTCTGGAGTCAGTGAAAGCCCGCGTGACGAAGCGGACAAAAGCCGTGGTGGTCATCCACCTTGCCGGTTATCCGGCCCCGGTCGATGAGATAGTCGCGTTTTGCAGGTCGAAGGGCATAGGCGTGGTGGAAGACTGCGCGCAGTCGTGGGGCACGAAGCTGAACGGCCAAATGGTCGGTTCGTTCGCGACGGCCGGAGCTTTCTCCACAAACGACTTCAAGCATATATCAACAGGTGACGGCGGATTCGTTGCACTGCGTGATGCCGACTTGTACAGGCGTGTGTCAAACTACTCCGACAAGCACTATGACCGGCTGTTCGACGGGTCGTTGCGCCAGGCCCACCACGGCATGAACTACAGGATGAGCGAGCTCCAGGGCGCGGTGGCAGTAGCCCAGCTTGAAAAGGTGGACAAGATAACGTCCAACCACCATGCCCTTGGCCAGAGACTGGAACGCGGCCTGAAGTCGTTGCGAGGAGCGCACATGATCCCTACGGTCCCCGACGCTTACAGCACCTACTGGTGGACTGCGCTGATCACGCATCCGAAGGAACTGGAAGGGACGCGCGACGAGGTAGTAAAGGCTTTGCAGGAAGAAGGGCTGTCGGTGGGGTCCTACGGCCAGTATGACCTGATCCAGCGCAAGCTGTTCCAGGAACGCGTGGTGCGGCCCTGGTTGGAGGGTGACCGGAGGATGTATCCCCTTGTGCAGCCTGATGGTCGTTCATACACCTACGATTACGTTCACACCCCTGTTCACAAGCGAATCCTTGAGACCGGGATCATGGTCACCGTCAAAAACGCGTTCACCGAACAGGATATTGACGAGACGGTGGAAGGAATACTGAAGGTGTTCAAGGCGTTTGTGAAGGCGTAGGAGGCCAGCTCTACCGAACATAGGACAGGATATCACTTATGGCTACCTATCCCGACCTCACTCCTCGCTCGGATCCCACCGGCCTCCAGAAGCTGGAATATGATCCTTTTGGCCTGATGCCGGAGAAACTTCCGCCTCATCCGCGCGTGCTCGTGACGATGGAACAGATCAGGCGGACGCGTGCGCGCGTTCGCCGCGGCGGGTGGGCCCGCCGTTGCCTGGACCGGCTGCTGGCAAACTGCGGCACGGAGGGACTGTTCGACCGGCCGCTTCCTGTCCCGGCGGACAAGCAGAAGAACAACAAGGCACTTGGCATCATTGAACGGAATGCCATGGCTTTTCATGTCACCGGCCGCAGGGAATACCGGCAGACTGCCATGCTCGGCATGCGCCGACTGGCGGATATCATCGGCCGGCTGAGCCTGAAACGTGATGGTGACCTGCTTGTCGGCGGCAGCCTGGGCGAAAGCCGCGCCGTCGGGGTGCTTGGTCATATTTATGATCTGCTGGCGGCCGCGGATCCGGCGTCACGCGATGACCGCGCGTTCCGGTCCCTGTTGGAGGCCACGCGCCAGGCCAGCGACGCGTGCAGCCACCTTACCTGCGGCAATCACAACACCTGGAGCCTTACGGGCCGCATATCGGTTGCCCTTGCCCTCGGGAATCTCCAGTGGCTGCATGACGGTCTATACGGTTGCCAATGCCCGGCTGGTTGGCGCTACGGGCTCATCCACCAGTTACGGCACGACATCCTTTCGGACGGCATGCACTGGGAGCGGTCATTCGGCTACCACTATTACACCCTCATGGGGCTTGCCGACGCCGCCGATACTCTGTGGAACTCAGGCATTGATGTCTGGCACAAGGAGCTCCCAACGCTGAAGCAGGATGACAGCAAGGATGTGCACCGCGCATATGGTCCGGTCGGTGACAAGTGCCTGAAGGCTGCCTACGATGCGTTGTTCTACATGATGTTTGCCAACGGGGACCTGTCGCTGGTCAGCGACAGCGGGCTGGCCAACATCCGCGGAACGTACATATGGGGCGTGATATACGATAAGGCATACGAAGCATACAAAGACCCGAAGTACGCCTGGTTGTTGAACAGGGCGGAACGCGAATATGGGAACAACCGGCAGTTTGCGGGCGTACCGATGCCGCTTCAGAGCCATCGCGGCGATCTAGATTTCGTCCGTCTCAAGTATGAGCGGTACCCGGCAGGCAGTTTCTCCCTGAAGCGCGACACGCGAATCTCGCTCTGCGGTGAACACAGGCATTGCAGTACCCTGTTTCCGGTCTATGGCGCGGTTACGCTCAGGGGCGGGACCGGAGCCGCGATGCCGGGTGCGTTTATGTGGTACGGGCCCCATACGGCCGGACACCAGGCGCCCGCTGCCCTCCACCTCGATGTGCAGCTGGGGGCACGGGTGGTCACAAGCGCACCACGGCTAAGCGGGTACGGCGATCCATTGTACCTCACGTGGGGGCGTACCACGATTGCTCACAACACGGTCACCGCGGACATGAAACCGATGTTCCCGTATGACTTTGACACGGAGTCCATCTGGGAATGCGATAGATGGCGCGACAATGTTTCCGACGGCGAACTCGTCTGGTTCCGGCCCGGCAATGATTTCAGCGCTGTGCGCGCACGGAACGGGAATGTATACCCGGGCGTCATGCTGGACAGGACACTGGTGGTCACACGTTCGTATGTCCTTGATGTGTTCCGGGTCAGCAGCGGCAAGCCGCATCAATTGGACTGGGCCATGCACCTCGTGGGTCCCGTGTCGGTACCCGGCAGCTCACGGCCATGCGACCTCGGTAAGAACCGCGGCTACTGTCACATGCGGAACGCAAGGCTGCTGCCATGGAAGAAGAGCGGCATCCTGGAATGGGGACCGGCGGGCTGCTGTTCCCAGGTGGCGGTGGCCATGCCGGCGGGGGGACTAGTGGTGCTGGCAGATGATCCGCCCGTCCACAAAGGCAAAAGCCTGGGGGAATTCGAGGAGCCGCTGGACCAGTCGACGTTGATGGTGAGGGTGAGGGCGACATCGGCCCTGTTCGTATCTGCGTGGAGCACGGTGAATGATCATGTTTGCATTCGCCGTGTCAGTGGCAGGGCCGATGGGCTGGTTACGGTTAATGTCACTGCTGCCGGGAAGCGGGATCGTTGGCGTCTTCCCTTTGACGGTGAGCCGAAGACGTGCCGTTGACCCGTCCGAAACGGAGGGCCGACCTCCGTGTCGGCCATGAAAAGCCAACTAATACAAACGTCTTGGGAAATATGACAATGGCTTTAGGTAGAGCCGGTTTTACACCGGCTATGGCCGACATGAAGTCGGCCCTACCGTTCCTGGAGTGTCATCATTAGCGAGGTGTCTCTCAAATGACTACGCGCCACCTAGAGCCATTCTTGCGGGTAGGGCCGGTTTTACACCGGCCATTCCGCCTGTAGCCGACGTAAAGTCGGCTCTACCGGCGGAAACCGCAGGAACGAATTTGATGCGTCCGCGATGGAGGGCCGACCTCCGTGTCGGCCACAGTTGCCGGGGCACGCCTGATTGTGCTGGAAGACGTCCTCAAAGTCCTGTAGACATTAAGGCTGCAACGACTTCGAGACAGGAGAATGCCAATGGTAAAGATCAGAACACAGAAGCTTGCGTTACTAGGCGGTCCCAAGGCGGTTACGAAGGACGCCGGCGACATGTTCAAGTGGCCCATTGTGACGAAAGAAGATGAGACGGCGGTTCTTGATGTTCTGCGCCGCGGCGCGATGAGCGGTACGGATATCACGAAGCAGTTTGAGAAGGAGTACGCGGAGTGGATGGGTATGAAGTTCGCCCTTGCGTACTGCAACGGCACGGAAGCCCTGCGGGCAGCCATGTGGGCATGCGGAGTCGGCGCCGGCGATGAGCTGATTTGCCCAAGCATCACCTACTGGGCGAGCTGCACAGCGGCGCTTTCCCTCGGTGCGGCCGTAAACTTTGCTGATATCGACCCGGTCACCCTGTGTATCGACCCGAAAGACATCGAACACCGCATAGGTAAACGGACAAAGGCCATTGTCGTCGTACACTACATGGGATACCCGTGCGACATGGACCGGATTATGAAGATCGCCCGCAAGCACGGGGTGAAAGTCATTGAAGATGTATCGCACGCGCACGGCGGCCTCTACAAGGGCCGCAAGGTCGGGACATTCGGCGACATTGGTGCGATGAGCATGATGTCGGGCAAGAGCTTCGCAATTGGTGAAGCGGGTATGATGGTGACGAACACCCGTGATCTGCTGGAAAGGTGCATTGCGTACGGGCACTATGAGAGGACGGGTGCGCCGAGCAACTTCAACCCTCTGGACAAGAGTGTTCAGAACCCGGAATTGAACAAGTATGCCGGCGTTCCGCTAGGCGGCTTCAAGCACAGGATGAACCAGACCTGCTCGGCCATGGGTCGTGTGCAGCTCAAGCACTACGATAAACGTATGAAGGAAATACAGGACGCCATGAACCGGTTCTGGGACCTGCTCGAAGGCGTGCCGGGGATCAGGGCCCACCGTCCCCCGAAGGGAAGCCGTTCCACGATGGGCGGCTGGTACGCGGCGCACGGCCTGTACCGCGGCGAGGAACTGGGAGGGCTGACATGCGCGAGATTCGCCGAGGCTGTAAGAGCCGAGGGGGTTCCGGGCTGCTACAATGGCGCAAACGCGGCACTGCACCTGCACCGGGTGTTCCACGATGCCGATATCTTCAACATGGGCAAGCCGACGATGATATCTTTCGGCCAGCGCGATGTCCGCCAGGGCAAGGGAACTCTGCCGGTTTCCGAGCGGATTGCGGATATCGGCTACAGCATCCCGTGGTTCAAACATGATCGGCCGGCGATCATAAAGGAATACGCTGCCGCCTACCGGAAGGTTGCAGAGCACGCGGACCAGCTGTTGAAGTGAACCCGCCTTCGGCAGGAGGCAACGGCGGGCAGGCCGGGAACTGCAGAATCATGAAATGTACAGGGCATGAAGTTCTACATTCGGGATTCCCTGTTCGATATTCATTATTCGTAGTTATGTCTGAGGAGTGACATGTCCCTTCATTCCGCAATGACCCCACTGGCGGGCAAGGTGTTGACTGTTCGCGGTCCTGTCCCCGCTGACTCACTCGGGAAGGTCATGATGCATGAGCACCTGCATTCTGATCTCTGGGACTGGGACAGGAACTGCCTCGTGTATGAGGAGAAGCCCTGTTCTCCCGAACGCCGAAAGTATCTCCTGGACGATGCCGTCCCGCTTCTCAAGGCCTGCCAGGGACACGGCATGCATGCGTTTGTCGACACGACGATGCCACCATGGCGTGCCTGGCCGGATGTCTATGCTGAGGTCTCGGAACGCTCCGGAACACACATTGTCCTGTGTACCGGTTTCTACCGCGAAATTGAGGCGGGAACGTATTTCGTGAAGAAGCCGGACGATGCCATCTGGCCGTTTGTGCGTCATTCACCGGTCGAGAAGCTCACGGAAATGTGTATCCGCGAAATCACAGAAGGAATTCATGGCTCAGAGGTAAGGGCAGGGGCAGTCAAGCTTGGCACCAGCCAGGCGCCAATGACGGAGACGGAGACCAAGGCATTCATTGCCGGCGCCAGGGCCCAGCGGGTCACGGGCGTCCATATTACCACCCATTGTACGCGGATGGGCTCGGAAACGAGCCAATTGACGATCCTGGACCGGGAGGGCGTGGATCTTCGACGAGTTGTGATTGGCCATACCGCCGGGCACCTGATGGACAAGGGATACAGGAATACTGTCCTTGAATGGATGAAACGCGGGGCTAACTTCCTGCCGACCAACCTGGGGATCTGGCCCGACAAGGGAAGTGAGCCATGGCGACCTTTGGTCGAGGCGATCCTGGAGGTGTTTGACAAGGGCCATGGCGACAAGTTGTTCCTTGGCCTTGACTCTGGCTACTGTTCCGAATCATGCCCTTTCACACGTGTGAAGTTCCTGCCTGAACCGCCGTGGTTGCACCTGTTCACGCACACGCTTCCTGAATTCCGGAAGATGGGGTTGACTGAACAACACGAAGACTGGATGTTGCGCCGCAATCCGATGCGCGTGATCCCGGTACAGTGAGGTGCCTATGCATGACCTTGTTATCCTTGGGACGGGGATTCATTCGGCCGAAATGGCAGCCATAGTGGATCGCGTGAACCGGCAGGCGCCGACATGGAACCTGAAAGGGCATATCGCGCCGAAGAAGGAAGACCTGCCCTCGGAGTGGCTCGGCCAGCCGGTGCTGGGTTGCATTGATGTGCTGGCGGAATATCCCGGGGCCTTTGTCATCTCGGACAACGAATTTCCGCGTGACGTGCAGGTGCCGCTGAAGCGGTGGGCAACGCTGGTGGATCCGACCTGTTTTGTCCATCCCACGGCGCAACTGGGGCCGGGTGCAGTGCTGTACCCGGGGTGCTTTGTCGGCGCCCGTGCGACGACGGGGTTCCGTTTCTTCTCCCTTGCCAACACCGTGATCAATCACGACGACGTGCTTGGTGCACACGTCGTGTGTGCGAGCAGCGTGGTCCTGGCAGGTTGTGTTACGGTTGGTGACTACGCATACCTTGGCCAGGGCTGCATGGTTCGCCAGTACCTGAAGCTCGGGAAGAACTGCCTGGTTGGCATGGGCGCCGTCGTGACGAAGGACGTTGAGGAGAACATCGTTGTGGCAGGTAACCCGGCGTGCAAGATGAAGGACAGGGTCAAGGTGCCGTGATTCAGATGAATAGATTGAACAGAAGTACGCAAAGAACGCAAAGCCGGAACTTTATCCTCTTTGCGACCTTCGCGATCTTCTGTTCACATTCTCTTTGATCGGCAGGTCTGTGGGAAGGGGCAACATGAGGGCAGGATTCGGGAGAAGCTGCATCACCCCGCCGCTCGGGACGCGGATGTCCGGGTTCGGCGGACGCGACGAGAAGCGCGGCGCCGAAACGATCCACGACGATCTGTTTTGCAGGGTGGTGTACGCGGAACACGGGGGTGAGAAGGCGCTCATAGCCGGTTTTGACCTGCTGTTCTTTGCCCGCGAGCATGCGGACCGCATGAAAGCCGCGGTCGGCCGTGCCCTGGACCTGACGCCGCGGCAAATCCTGCTGAACACTTCCCACACGCATGCGGGTCCATGCGTCGACCGATGGGGGTATTCTTCCAGCCACCTGCCCGATCTCGGCTACCTGGCTCTCGTTGAGTCTGCGTTGGTGCGGGCCGCGATTGAAGCGAAGCGACGGGCGTGCGAAGTGACTGTATGGGCGGGGCAGGGCACGACGCGTCTCCCGGTGAGCCGGCGCAAGCCTGATGGCAAAGGCGGCGTGGAGTGGCGGCCCTATCCGCAGGGCAAAGTGTGCAACACGGTCCCGTTCTGTGCGTTTCGTGACAAGACCGGCAACACAGTGGCCTTCCTGTACTCGGTCTCGTGTCATCCTTCAACGATCGGCGGATGGACCATGTCGGCCGACTATCCGGGCGTGGCTTGTAACCGACTGGACACGCATTTCGGCCAACCTTGTTCTGTCTTCCTCCAGGGGGCCGGCGGGGATACGAAGGCATGCACGATCGCCGACGGACGTGATGAAGTTGACGTGGCCTGGCGCAGTGGCACTCCGGCGGACGTGGAGAAGGCAGGCGTCATCGTGGCGGAGGACGTCATCAAGGCTGTTGAGAAAGGCCCGGTTGAGTGTAAACCACTGCTGAAATCCGCCCTCGCCGAGATGGAGTGGCCACTGGAAAAACTGCCGGGGCGTGATGTGCTGGCTGAAAACGCGCGGTCGGAGGACCCCGTGCGCCGCCTCATGGCGCAGTCGCGGCTGGCGGACCTTGACCGGTGGGGCAACCTGCCGGACAAGGCGGGGTTGTTGATACAGGGAATCCAGCTTGCAGAAGGCCTGCGTATTGTGGCTGTTGAGGGTGAGCTTGTCGCCGAACTGGGGCTTGAGGTGATGGCCGCTTTCCGGTCGGGTACGACATTTGCGCTTGGCTACAGCAATGGGACGGGTCTCTACCTTCCGAACAGCCGCATGCTCAAGGAAGGCGGTTACGAAGCCGAGAGTTCCCACGAATACGGCTTTGCTGCAAAGCTGAAGTCCGGCGTTGAGGAGCTGCTGGCGCGCGGTGTTGCCGATCTCAAACGTGCGGCCATCGGGTAGTGTGTTGGGGGTTGCCGGACAGGCAGCCGTCCCGGATCGAAAGCATGGGAAGCCACAATGCTGTCGGGTCACAGGTTGTTGGTCCTGTTGATTGTTCTTCTGCTGGCGGTCCGCCTTGTGGTCGTCTGGATCGTCTATCCCTATGCCGCGGCACACAAGCCCGAATGGCGATGGTCCAACAACGACGGGTATGACCGGATCGCGTTGAACTGGGTTGAGACGGGAGTATACGGACTGGAGCAGGGAGTGCCGACAGCCCAGCGTCTTCCTCTCTATCCGGCGTACCTGGCGGCATGCTGCATGCTGGCGGGCAGGGGATATGCTGAACTGGCCATGATTGGCCAGGTGGCGATGTCGGTGATGACAGGGTTGTACCTGTACCGGCTTGGTGCCCGGCTTTTCACGAGGAGGGTGGCTGCCCTGGCCCTGCTGGTCTTTATCCTTCATCTGCAGGTGAACAATTTTGTCTTCCGGTGCGCCACGGAAACTCTCTTCATCCTGTTGACTGTTGGCTTTGTTTATCACACGACCGTTCTGCGGTCCGCGATGCAGTGGCGCGACGCGTGGCTTGCCGGGTTCTATTCCGGTCTGGCGATGCTGACCCGGTCCACCCTGTGGCTGCTGCTTCTTATCGTTCCTGTTGTGTTCCTTGTCGATGCCATGAGGCACCGGCGGGGCAGGATGGATATTACCAGAGTAGTGCTGGTACTGCTGTTGCCGGTCATCATCCAGATGCCGTGGCTGATGCGCAATGCACGGCAATCGGGAATGTTTCCGGTGTACCACACCTGGGTCGGTCATCCCTTCTACCAGGGCAGCTACGTTGTTTCCAATATCGGGTCATTCCTTCAACGCCGGATCAGTGTGGCGGATCTGGATCAGGCCGGCCTGCTTGAACTGCGCGAAAGCCGGGAGTACGGGCAGTGCATGCGCGAAAGTGAGGGGATGAGGCCCGTTGCGAGGGAAGTGCTTGCAGACAGGTGTGCGCGCGAGATGGCAATCCGGCGCGTCTCCGGTTACGGGTGGCGGTTGATACCTCTTGCAGTCACGGGCATGCTGGCAGCACCGGCATTACAGATGACCTGGACGAGTACGTTGGTCCTTGCAGTGGTGAACTTTCCGCTCATAGCAGCGGGACTGGCAGGTGCCCTGCTGCTTTGGAAGAGGAATCCGGGTACGCTGGGTGCCGGATGGATAGTGCTGGCCACGTTTGCCTACGGGTGGGTCGTGCATGCGGCCGTGTGGCCGCAAGCACGCTACGTGTTGCCCATGCTCGTACCGTTCCTGGTCTATGCTGGATACTGCCTGGATGCCTGTCTCCCGGCTCGCGATGGCGAGAGGAAGACGGCCTGACAGCGGCTTTGGCGGCGCTACTTTTTCAGCGCCTTCTCCAGTGCCTTGACGACGGTGCGTACCACCTTAAGCCGGGCATACTGTTTGTTGTTAGATTCCACGATGACCCAGGGTGCATACGGGGTACTGGTGCGGTAGATCATCTCGTTGACCGCCTCCATGTAAACATCCCACTTCTTGCGGTTACGCCAGTCTTCCTCGGTTATCTTCCACCGCTTGTACTCAATCTTTTCGCGCTCTTTGAACCGGCGAAGCTGCTCGTTCTGGTCTATGTGAAGCCAGAACTTGAGTATGACCGTGCCGAAATTGGCCATGTGCTCCTCCATTTCGTTGATCTCGCTGAATGCACGGCGCCATTCGATCTCTGAGCAGAACCCCTCGACCCGCTCAACGAGAACGCGCCCGTACCAGGAACGGTCGAAAATGGCCATGTGCCCGGCCTTGGGCATCTGGCGCCAGAAACGCCAGAGATAGTGGTGGGCCTTTTCCTCGTCACTGGGAGCCGCAACGGGTACTACTTCGTAGCCGCGCGGGTCCATGCGCTGGACGAGACGGCGCAGAGTACCGCCCTTTCCAGCGGCGTCCCACCCTTCGTAAGCAAGCACTGCCGGGACACGTTTGACATACATCTCGTGCTCAAGTTCACGGATGCGGTCCTGGCCCTCTTCAAGCTCCTTGCGGTATGTGTCCCTCTCCACCGCCAGGGACAGATCGACCTTGTCCAGGATGGAAGGGATCAGGCTGGCCGGGGTGGTTACGATGCGCGTTGCTGTTGCGGGGGAGGCCTTGCGCTGCTCGATATTCTTGAAATGCTCCTCAAGACGGTGAATCACGGTGTGGTACATCTTCAGGAGCGCAAAACGCCTGTCGTGGGCTTCTATGATCGTCCACGGGGCGTAGTTTGTATCTGTCTGGGCAAGCGACTGCTCCATCACGTTCAGGTATTTTTCGTACTGCTTGTGCCTTTTCAGGTCATCCTTTGTGACGCGCCAGGCGGTGGCCTTTGTTTTAAGCAGTTTCTTGAAACGTCGCTTCTGTTCCTTCTTTGAGATGTGAAGGAGGAACTTGATTATGACCGTCCCTCCATCCACGAGCTGGCGCTCAAAGGAACTGATGTCGTGTGTTGTCCTCTCCAGGGCGGTGCGGCTCATGTCCTTGTTCACCCGCTCGGTCCAGACAGGCCAGTACCAGCCACGGTCGAAAATCGCGATTCTTCCCTGGGCAGGAGTACGTACCCAGAAACGCCACAAGAACGGACGGAGAATCTCGTCCTCGGTCGGGCGTGGAATGCTGTGTACCTTGAAACCGCGCGGGTCAAGCGGGAGGATGAGATCGTTGATGAGAGAACCCTTGCCCGAAGCATCCCACCCCTCGAACAGGAGCAGGATCGGCACCTTGAGCTGGATGGCCTGCCGCTGGAGGGTCACGAGCTTGATCTCGAGCTCAGGCTTTGCCTTCTTGAAGTCTTCCTTGGCTACTGTTCTGGTAAGGTCTATGTTTGCCAGCATGTGTCGTACCTCCCTTTCCGAATACTACGGGAGTCCGCGCAGGTTGACAAGCCGGACACGGGGCGAAGACTCGCGCCGACACAGGAACTGTGGAACGACAGAATAGTGTACTGTCAGGGACGTTCAGCGGAAAATAGACAGTAGTAGATACGTTTCATCTCAAAGAGACCAAAACTGTTGACTTGTTGGTCGTTATGGGTACTATGGGGTAGTTTGTGGGTAATGGAGATAATATGAGTTCGTCCAGGGATGAGATAATGACGGTATCTGAGCTGTCTGCCTACCTCAAGATCGGCGAGAAGTCGCTATTGCGGATGGCGAACAAAGGCGATCTGCCGGGGCTGAAGGTCGGGAGCCAGTGGCGGTTTCCCAAGGTAGTCATTGACGACTGGCTGAGTTCGCGGATGCGCCATACCTCTGATGAGGCGATTGTTGACGTCGTGCGCAGGGCCGACAAGAACATCCCTCTCTCCCGTCTCATGTACCCCGGCAAGGTCATCATGAACATCAATCCCGGATCCAAGCAGGAAGTGCTGAGACAACTGATCGTGCCTCTGCTGGCAGACAGTGTGATAGGCGACGCGGACGGGTTCGTGTTGAAACTCCTCGAGCGGGAGAGAATGGTGTCGACGGCGGTGGGGCGCGGGATAGCGTTGCCGCATCCAAGGCATCCTGACGAAGTGCACGCCACCAGGTCAGCGGTGGTTTTCGGCCGTTGCCCGGACGGGACTGATTTTGAGTCGCCGGACGGCAAGCCGACGCACCTCTTTTTCCTTGTGTGTGCCACGGGCGAAGTTGTTCATCTGCGGATCATGTCACGGTTGGCTTGGATGCTTCGTGACGCCAGGTTTGCCGACCAGCTCAAGACTGCGGCAACCGAGGCCGAAATACTGTCCTCGATTGTCAGCAAGGAAGCAGAGTACGCTCAGGCGGAACAGCAAAAAGGATAGGTTCCGATCCTGAAACGCGGCGGGGAACCGGACTGACATGCGACTCCTGTACCTTGATCTTGATACCCTGCGGCCGGACCATCTTGGCTGCTACGGTTACCATCGTGCCACCAGTCCAAATATCGATCGCATTGCCTCCGGGGGAATGCGGTTCGACCAGTTCTACTGCTCAGATGCTCCATGCCTGCCCTCGCGCACTGCCCTGATGACTGGCCGTTTCGGGATCCATACCGGAGTCGTCGGGCACGGCGGGACTGCTGCCGATCATCGCCTGGAGGGGCCCGGTCGCGGTTTCTCCTCTGAATATGAATGGTCCAGCCTGCCGCGTACTCTGCGCAAGGCGGGGTTCTATACCGCCCTTATCAGTCCGTTTGCTGAACGGCACTCGAGCTTCACCTTCTATGCCGGGTTCCGCGAGATGCACAACACGGGCAAAGGCGGGATGGAATCGGCGGAGGAAATAACACCGGTCGCTCTTGACTGGATCCGGCGCAATGCGAAGAGGGACCAGTGGTATCTTCACGTCAACTACTGGGACCCGCACACGCCCTACAGGGCGCCGGCAGCATTCGGGAACCCGTTTGCCAACGACCCGCTCCCTGCCTGGATCACGCCTGCAGTTTTCGAGCAGCATCTCAAGCACGTGGGACCTCACTCGGCGAATGAAATAATGATGTGGGATGACAAGGCCAACCCGCAATGGCCGCGACATCCAGGGGCTCTTCGGAACATGCAGGATCTGCGACAGATGATTGACGGCTATGACTGTGGTATCCGTTACATGGATGATCATATCGGGCAACTGCTGCGGGCACTGGCCGATGAGGGTGTCCTTGACGACTTGGTAATCGTTGTCAGCGCGGATCACGGCGAAAACCAGGGTGAGCTTGGGATCTACGGTGAGCACGCCACGGCGGACAACATAACCTGCCGGATTCCAATGATCGTCCGCTGGCCCGGCCAGGTGAAAGGCGGAAGTGTGCAGGCCGGCCTGCACTACAACCTTGACTGGCTGCCAACCCTGGCCGAAATGCTGGGCCAGGAACGCCACCGGGCGTGGGACGGTGAGAGTTTTACGGCAGCCCTGAACGGAGACCCGGGTATGGGCCGTGACCACCTGGTCATCAGCCAGTGCTGCCACGTCTGCCAGCGATCCGTGAGGTTCGACAGGTGGCTCTACATGCAGACAGTCCATGACGGATTCCATCTCTTTCCCCGGGAAATGCTGTTTGACCTGGAAACCGATCCCAATGAGCAGGTGGATCTCGCAGGACAGCGTCCCGAGGTACGGCGCAAGGGGGCCATGCTGCTTGACGGATGGCACAGCCGGATGATGGCGACGATGCCGGCAGGATATTCCGAGGATCCGTTAGAGACCGTGATGCGCGAGGGCGGGCCAATGCACGCACGCGGTCAGCTCGCTGCGTATTGTGAACGCCTCAAAGCTACAGGGCGCGGATGGGCTGTCGAAGAACTCCGCCTCCGTCACCCGGGAGAGTTCAAGGACTGAACTGACCGGCCTGATGCCGGCTAGGCGAGACCTGCCGCCTGTTTCGCGGACTGGAGCGTGTTGTAGAGCAGCATGGTGATTGTCATCGGTCCCACACCGCCCGGAACGGGCGTGATCCATGATGCCTTACGGCTTACGGCGTCGAAATCAACGTCGCCTACGAGCCGGAAACCGGCCTTCTTCGATTTGTCCTCAATGCGGTTGACGCCCACGTCGATGACAACTGCGCCTTCCTTGACCATGTCCGCGGTGATCGTATTGGGCCTGCCTGCGGCCACGATCAGGACGTCCGCCTGCCGGGTATGGTAGGCCATGTCCTTCGTGCCTGTGTGGCAGATGGTCACGGTGGCATTGGCATTTTCTTTCTTCTGAAGGAGCATTATCGCGACCGGCTTGCCGACGATATTACTGCGGCCTACGACTACCACGTGGGAGCCCGATACCTTTGCCCCGATGCGGCTGAGAAGCATCACTACCCCATGCGGTGTGCAGGGCAGGAACGCGCGTTCCCCGATGACCATTCGGCCGACATTTATCGGGTGGAAACCGTCCACATCCTTTGCCGGATCGATCGCAAGCAGGGCCTCGCTCTCGTTCAGGTGTTTCGGGAGGGGAAGCTGAAGAAGGATGCCGTTTATCTTCGGGTCATGGTTCATTCGCTGGATGTGTTTCATCAGGTCCGCCTGGGAGGTGGATGCCGGAACGCGGTTGTCATCGGAGTATATGCCGGCCTCGGCGCACGCCTTTTCCTTTGCCGTGACGTAGGACTTGGACGCCGGATCCTCGCCCACGAGGATTACCCCGAGGCCCGGGACTATGCCGCGGACTTTCAGTTTCTCAACTTCGGCGCGTATTTCGGCGCGCATCGCTTCGGCAATCTGTTTCCCATCTATGATCCTGGCAGGCATGTGATGTTCTCCCTGGACAAGCGTCGGTCTAGAACAGTCCTTTTACTTTTCCGGTCTTCACGTCCACGTCCACGTTGCGGAAGGCCGGGCTGGATGCCGTGCCCGGCATCAGCTTGATTGCCCCTGCCACTGGAACAACGAATCCGGCGCCCCGGTACACCAGGATGTCCCTGATGGGGAGTTCCCAGTCCTTCGGCCTGCCCTTCATGTCGGGATCGTGAGAGAGGCTCAGGTGCGTTTTTACCATGCATGTCCCGTATTCCGCGGCGGCAGGTTCCTGTTCCAGTGCTTTGGCTTTCACCAGGGCCGTGTCTGAATACGTGACGCCCTTCGCCCCGTACACGTCGCGGGCGATAAGCGAAATCCTTTCGCGCAACGGCGTCTTGAGGTCGTAGAGGAACTTGAACTTCTTCGGATTGTTGCACGCCTGGATCACGGCCTCCGCCAGTTCCCTTGCGCCTTCTCCACCCTTGAGCCAGTGCTGGGATACGGCAACAAGCGCTCCGCTTGCCTCCGCGATGTGGCGGATTGCCGCCAGTTCGGCCGGTGTGTCGGTATGGAAACCGTTGATGCATACGACAGGTGTAACGCCGCTGCGTTTCACGGTCTCGATATGGGCAACCAGGTTCTCGCAGCCCTTTTCCACCAGCCCGATGTTCTCCTTTATGTAGGTCTCGTCCAGTGCAATCCCGGGCTTCACTGTCGGACCTCCACCGTGCATTTTCAGCGCTCGAACGGTGGCCACGATAACGACCGCATCCGGCGCGAGGCCGGACATGCGGCACTTCAGGTTCCAGAACTTCTCAAAGCCGATATCGGCTCCGAACCCGCTTTCCGTCACGTGGTACTCCGCCAGCCTTGTCGCCAGCTGGTCCGCGATGATTGAGCTCTGCCCGATGGCGATGTTGGCAAAAGGCCCGGCATGGACGAACACGGGTTGTCCTTCGATGGTCTGCAGCAGGTTCGGGTTGATCGCGTTGACCAGCCACGCTGTCATCGCGCCGTCCACTTCGAGATCGTGCGTCGTGACGTCCCGGCCCTGGCGGTCCTGCGCCACGACAATCCGGCCGATGCGTTCGCGCAGGTCCTTGAAATCCTTCGAAACGGCAAGCACGGCCATGACTTCGCTTGCCACGGTGATCTGGAAGCCGGACTCCATCGGGTAGCCGTCCATCTTGCCGCCCTTGCCGATGGATATGTTGCGGAGCGCCTGTGCGCAGAAATCCATGGTCCAGCGGAACTGGATCTTCTCCGGGTCGATATCCAGCCGGCGGAGATTCTGTTTGGCTAGCTTGCCGTCGTCGTAGTTGCGCTCGTGCTGCATGCGGGATGTCAGGGCGACCATTGCAAGGTTGTTGGCGTTGTTCACCGCGTCAATGTCGCCGGTTAGACCCAGCGAGAAAGGCGCGAGGGGGATGCACTGGGCGATGCCGCCGCCCGCCGCCGAACCCTTGATGTTGAAGGTCGGTCCGCCGCTGGGCTGGCGGATGGCGCCGGTGACGCGCTTGCCGAGTTTGCCAAGTCCTTCAACGAGGCCGATCGTCGTGGTCGTCTTGCCTTCGCCCAGTGGGGTGGGGGTGATGGCTGTGACGTCGATATACTTTGCCTTTGCAGCCTTGCGCAACCGCTGAAGGCACATCCGGTAGTCAACCTTTGCCAGGGCGCGTCCCATCGGTATGAGCTCATCGGGCAGGATGCCTATCGCCTCCGCGAGTTGGGCAATAGGCTTCATGTTCTCTTCTGCCGCTTCGGCAATCTGCCAGTCCTTCATCTTCACGGGATCGAGTTTCATAGGTGGTTACTCCACACTGTCTCCGGTTAGCGGTTCCGTTTCCTGGTGCTGTGTAGTGACAAGGGCGCCACGTATACGGTATGACATAACCCGTGTCAAGACGGGGTGGGGGCAAATGACAGGGACAGTACAGAGGTCTCTTGCGCGTGCGGGCATGATCGCGGCCGGGTTGGCCCTGGCATGTGCTCTGTGTGAGATCTCATTGCGTGTCAGCTTTCCCGGTTCTGCCGTGGGAGCAGGTACTGAATGCCGCATCACACGTGATCCCCGCGGGCCTCTGACAAGCGTCTTCACGATAGACCCTGAGTTCGGGTTCCGGCCTGTGCTGGGCAACCGGCTCTATTCCGGATACGGAACCCTCACGAACGCCTATCCCGCGCAGAAACGGGCGGGTGTGACGCGACTTCTCTTCGTGGGTGATTCCATAATGGCGCGCGGACGTGTTGTGAATGCGCTCAGGGAGTTTTACGGCACCAACCGTTTTGAATACTGGAATGCCGGGGTGGAGTCGTTCAATACGGTGCAGGAGGTCCGCTACTACTTGAAGTACAACGCGGCGATCAGACCCGACCACGTGATACTCGGCTTCCACCTGAACGACTTCGAAACCACCCCTGTGGCTTTCTATGATGATGCAGGGAACCTTGTTATCCACGCCCCGGACGTTCCCCTCGACCGGCTCAACCCGTGGTTGTTCCGTCACAGTTACCTGTACCGTTTCTTCGCGGGGTTGAGAACCGGCCGCCACAAGGACCGTGACGCGCTGGCCGGGGAAGTCACGGAGAACCTGCGGGTACTGCGCGACCGCCTTGCGGCGGACGGGATAGCCTTCACAGTGCTCGTCTTTCCCTTGTTCAAGCCTGTCCCGGAATGGGACGCAGATGAACGGGATGCTGCCAAACGAATTGGCGGGATCCTTGATGTCCTGCAGATCCAGAACGTGAACCTTATGCCGCCTTTCGAGGCGGCGCTGGCCGAAGGGATCCAGACGCAGGAAACGCCGGGGGACTGGTGGCACCCGGGCGATGCAGTGTGCCGCCGGTTTGCCGAGTACCTGGGACAGAAGGGGCTGATCCGGTCACTGCCTGTACCGGACCGACAATGACAGGGATTCGCAAAGACAGCCTTGCAGGAAAGGCCGTGCCCAGCATTCTCGTCCTGCGCGGCGGAGCGCTTGGAGACCTTGTGTTGACCCTGCCCGCCATGAAACTCCTCCGCGATAGCCGGCCGGAGGCACGGGTAACACTGGCAGGTCGGATGCCGGCAGCTGCGCTGGCGGCAGAAGGCGGCCTCGTCGACAGCGTGATCAACCTGGATGGCGCGGACCTCGTCTGGCTGTTCTCCGCTGACACAGATCCTTCCCCCGTTTTCCGCCGATGGGGAAGTGATTTCGACCTGGCCGTCTCGTTTCTGCCCGACGCTGACGGTGCTGTTCGGCGGAACCTGGTGCGAAGCGGCATCCGGAAAGTAATGTCGGTCCCTCAGCCGGATGGGACCATGCACGCAGCCGATCATTTCGTCGCCGCCATGGACCTTCCCGCGCGGGGTCCACAAGCTGCTGTCCCCGGACTGCAGCTGCGGGAGAAGACGCTGCGTGCTGGAACGGAACTACTGGCTGGAATCGCGGGACCGGTCTGTGTGTTGCATCCGGGGAGCGGAAGCCGGAAGAAGAACTGGCCGGTCGGTCGGTTCATCGAGCTGGCAGGTCGTATTGAAAACGAAATGGTCCCAGTGTTCACTGTTGGCGAGGCGGATGAGGAGGTATACGGGCAGTTGACCACTAGTGGTATGTCCCACAGGGTGACCCGTGGAAAGAGCCTTCTCGATGTGGCCGGCATGCTGGCTGCAGCCGGGGCCTGTGTCGGCAACGACTCTGGCATATCGCACCTTGCCGCGGCGCTGGGTGTACCGACAGTTGCCTTGTTCGGTCCGACTGATCCTGCGGTGTGGGCTCCGCGCGGGCGGCGTGTCAGGGTGCTGCGCTCCGATCCTCCGACCACCGAAGGGCTCGGGTACCTGGCGGTGGATCCTGTCCGTCGTGCGCTTCAAGATCTCATGCGGCTGCGTTGAGGGGATTGACCACGGAGACACGGAGGCACGGAGGAGAAAGGCCACGGAGGTTGCTGGCATTTGGCAGGCCCTCGCTGACTCGTTCCTGACACAAATGCCAGCAACGTTGACTATGGGGAGGCAGAGGAGTTGGCGGAGAGTATTGCAGACGTTCCGTGAACTCCTCTTTGCAGAACGTTCCGGGCGGCATGGGTGCGCCGTCTTCGGCGTACAGGCCGCCCGGAACCTCGTTTCGGAATCTGCTCCGTGCCTCCGTGGTTATCCCTTCCGGGGACGGAAGGTCCAGTTGCTCAATAGTGAAACGTGCTGCCGCCGATGTATTCCCTGAGTATGCTTGTGCCGGGGACGACACGGCTCGGGGCGGGAAGGAAGTTCAGGAGGAACTCGGTGAGGCGGCGTGACTCTGCGTATTCCGCCACGTCCGGCTTGATCTGCATGAGTAAAGGTTCCACAAGTGGTTTCAAAACAGCCAGTTCGTAGTCCAGCGCCGAGTTGAACGTGGCGTCGGCTTCGCGCTGGAACGGGAATATCCAGCGTTTCTCCCCGCGCCGCACGGACGGCCACATCCGGAGTGTCTCGAGGGCCGAATGACCGCGGAAACGGTGGTCGCGAACCATGCGGCGCATCAGGCGATTATCGGTCGTGGAAATACGGTTGTTGGCGTCAACGTTAAGCTGGGTCAGGGCACTGATGTAGACCTTGAACTTGTTCTTTGCCGGTACCATGTGCGTGAGCTTCGGGTTGAGGCCGTGGATGCCCTCGATGATGAGGACCTGGTCTTCATCCAGCTTGAGAGTGTTGCCGCGGTATTCGGGTTCCTTGGTGGTGAAGTTGAAAGTCGGCCGCTCGATGGTTGCCCCGCGGATCAGGCTGAGGAGATGTTTGTTGAAAAGCGCAATATCCACAGCTTCCAGGTGTTCGTAGTCCAACTTGCCTTCTTCGTCGCGCGGGTTCTTCTGTTCGCCGACGAAGTAGTCGTCAGTGGATATCACCACCGGGCGCAGGCCGTTGACGAGAAGCTGGACCGACAGGCGCTTGGCAAAAGTGGTCTTCCCGGCCGACGACGGGCCGGCGATGAGGATGCACCTCACCGACTTGCGTTTTTCTGCTATCTGGTCGGCGATCCCTGCAACCTTCTTCTCATGGAGCGCTTCCGCGGTCTGAACAAACTCCTCGAACTTGCCGTCGGAAATGATCTCGTTGAGCCGGCCGACCGTTGTGACGCCGAGGATACGTCCCCACTCCTTGTGTTCCTGGAGAATCCGGAACAAGTGAGGCTGGTCCTCGAAGGGAGCGACGGTGCCGGGCGCTTCGCGGGGCGCGAACTGGAGGACGAACCCCGGCGGGTAGGGGACAAGGGCGAACTGCCTGAGAGAACCGGTGCCTGGCGCCAGGGGGCCGTGCGCGAAATCCACGAAACGCTCACACTCATGGATGACAATCCTGGGCGGGTTACGGAACTTGAGGATGTTCAGCTTGTCCATCTGGCCGGAATCCTTGAAAGCGCGCACTGCATCCATGTAAGCCATCTTGTGGCGGTGGATTGGCACATCGTGTTCTACGAGGTCCTTCATCCTGCGCTCGATTGCGGCAACGGCGTCGCGGCCGATGCCGTTGCCGTTTGTGGTGCTTGCGTTGAAGCTGCAATAGAGGCCCACGCCGAGTGAGTGTTCGATGGAGAACTGGGCTTTCGGATGGAGCTCGTTCACCACTTTTGCCAGCAGGAAGCACAGCGAATTGCGGTAGATGCGCCACCCGTGGGGGTCGGCCATTGTAAGGAACCGGACGTCGGCATTGACCGTCAGTGGGTAGCTCATCGAGCAGACATCGTTGTTCACCAGTGCGGCAATGAACGGCAGCCCGTCGGCGGCTGTCTTGCCAGCAAGGGTTCCCACGGCCGTTCCCGGGGCGCAGGTCATCGGGGCTTGCCCCCCGATGCGGACCGTGATGTTCGTCAGGCTCATGCCGACTACCCTAACATAGCCATCTGCCCATGCCAAGCGAAGCTGCGAAGCGGCGAGACGCTCCTTGCAGGCGTCCGCTACTTCAGCATGTCCAGCGGGCTCTTTGCCGGTGCGCGCTGGTCCTTAACCACATGAGTGTAGATCATTGTCGTTTCGACATTTGAATGGCCCAGGTAATCCTGGATCTGGCGGATATGGGTCGGGGTCAGGTCTAAACAATACACATTATGTTTGTCTTGGGGAATGGATGTGATAGGCTGAGGACATGGCCAGACCCTTGCGGATACATGTAGCGGATGGGTGGTACCACGTAACGGCGCGTGGCACAGACCGTCGGGTAATCTTCACGGACGAGCACGAACGGCGGCATTTTCTGGATCTGCTCGCGGAGATGGTGGGGCGGTTCCGTGTCGTCGTCCACAGCTATGTGCTGATGGGCAACCACTATCACCTGCTGGTGCAGACCCCGAAGGCGAACCTGAGCCAGACTGTCCAGTGGCTCAATACCAGCTACTCGATGTGGTTCAACCGTCGCCATGACCGCGTGGGGCCTCTCTTCCAGGGGCGGTACAAGGGGGTACTGGTGGACGGCGAAGGGTCGTGGGCACTGGTCGCCAGCGTTTACATTCATCTCAATCCGGTACGGACAGCCGCGTTGGGGATGGGGAAGCAGGTCCGGAAGGCTGAGGCAGCAGGCGTGGGCCCGGCTCCAGACCGTGAAGTGATCATGGCCCGCTTGAGAAGGCTCCGGGAGTACCGGTGGAGTTCGTATCGGGTGTGTGCGGGTTACGAGCCGGCCCCGGAATGGCTGACGACGGCTGTCCTTTGGAACAGGTCCGAGGGGCCGAAGCAGCGTGCGCCGGAAAGCTACCGACGGTATGTCGAGGATTACGTGAAACAGGGGGAGAAGGAAGAACCAGCGACGCGCGCGAAAGCGAGCTGGGTGTTAGGGACAGAGGCGTTTCTCGGACGAGTCCGGAAGCTGGCGAAAGGGGACCGGCGGGAGCAGAAGGAGTTGAGGCGGCAGAACGAGCGCAGTTTTGAAGATGTGGTGCGGGCCGTGGAATCGGTTCGGGGTGAACGGTTGGAGGTGTTCCGGGACCGTCAGGGCGATGCAGGCCGGGACATCATTCTGAGCCTGGCCCGGGCCACATGCGGGTTAACGCTGCGCGAGTTGGGTCGGCGGATCGGGGGTATGGACTACGTAGCGGTCAGCATGGCGATTCAGAGAATGAAGCAGCGACTGAAGTCGGACGCGAAAGCCCAAGCCCTTTTCAACGCCTGCAAGGCCAAACTGTATAATGTTTAGACCTGACCCCACAAGCACCTAAACTGTATAATGTTTAGACCTGACCCCACAAGCACCCGACCCCACAAGCACCCCTTTAGACCTGGCCCCACAAGCACCATTCGTGGCGTTCGCCACCAGAAAGATGATTGACAGCACTGGAGTCGGGGCGTACGTTATAGCGTACGTAGTGGAGGAATAGAAATGACAAGCATGAGCGCCACCGCGGCTCGAAAACAGTTGTACAGCCTGCTTGACGAACTGGCAGACTCGCACGAACCGCTCCAGATTGCCGGTAAACGGCATTCTGCAGTCCTCGTTACCGAGGACGATTGGCGTGCCGTGCAGGAAACGTTGTACCTCACCAGCGTACCCGGCATGAGGGAGTCAATTCTCAGTGGGCTGAAGACTCCGGTCGGGAAGTGCGCCAGGAAAGTGGACTGGTGAACTGGACACTGGTCTACACGTCTCAAGCCAGGCGGGACGCCAAGAAGCTCGGGCGCTCGGGGCTCAGGTCCCAGGCGCAGAAACTTCTCGATATCCTCGTGGTCAATCCGTACCAGACACCACCGCCCTACGAGAAACTGGTCGGCGATCTCACGGGTGCCTGTTCCCGCCGCATCAACATCCAACACCGGCTCGTGTACCAGATCCTGGACGACATCAAGATCGTCAAGGTTGTTAGGATGTGGACACACTACGAATAGGACGGCGAACACGCCGCTCCTGGGTACGGCTCGCGGGCTCGCCGTCCCTCAGCGCTGACGTTCCACTATTCCTACTTTGCCCCGCGGACAGACTGGACGAGAGCCAGGGTTTTGCGGATGTTGGCCGCGATTGACTTATAGTCGCCGGCCTTGAGAAGTTCTTTGCCGATAAGGTTTGAGCCCATCCCGACGCAGGCAACGCCGGCCTTGAACCAGGCTTTCAGGGATTCCTCGGTCGCCTCGACCCCACCAGTTGGCATGATCTTCATCCACGGGCACGGGCCAAGGGCCGCCTTCACGAATGCCGGGCCGCCCACCTCCGCGCCGGGGAATATCTTCACTATGTCGCAACCGAGTTCTTCGGCCTCGGAAATCTCTGTCATGCTGCCACAACCCGGTGAATGGGGTATGTGGCGCCGGTTGCACGCTTTCGCAATCTCGGGGTTCAGTACGGGGCTGACGACGAACGTAGCGCCGCAGTTGATGTAGAGCGTCGCGGTGTAAGGGTCCACGATGGAACCGACGCCCAGCATCATGTCTGGGTGTTCCTTTGCACAAAAACGTTCGAGTTCCGTGAACACTTCCCAGGCGTGGTCGCTTCGATTGGTAAACTCGAGAAGCGGGCAGCCGCCCTCGGCACAGGCGCCTGCCACTTTCTTTGCGACATCCAGGTCCGGGCTGTAGAACACGGGGATGACCCCGGTCTTCATCATTGTACTCAATACCTTGATCTTGTCGTGCCTGGCCATGGTCTTCTCCTGTCGGGCTATTGCCCGCAGCCCAATTGTAACCGGCTTCGGCCTGCCCGCCATAGCCGCCCGGCGACGGCTGGGTGAGGCCGGTCCGGGGTCAGCGACCCCGGCTATATATGCCGGCCATCGATCCGGCAAGGCGAATCATGGCACAAACCGCCGGCCGGATGGAAGTTGGATTTTCCGGTTACCAGCGTGGCGTTGCTGTGGCAATGAAATGGCGGCGATGCCTTGCATGGTAGGAAGCCTCCATCTATCCTTGCTTGCCATGGCGCAACAGACCCAACGAGCTGGCAGATGCAGCGCGGATACCCGCGTTCGGCATGTCTATATCCACATCCCGTTCTGCGACGGGAAATGCCGGTACTGCAGTTTCTATTCAGTCCCGATCAGACCGGCACTTGCCGATCGTTACCTTGGTGCTCTGCGCCGTGAAATCGGGGAGGCCTGCAAGACGGCAACGGTTCAGCCGTATACGATCTATGTGGGAGGCGGCACTCCTGCCATTCTCGGTGCAGATCGCCTGGATCGACTGTGTGAGATTGTTCGCAGTTTGTTCGATCTATCCTGCCTGCGGGAATGGACCGTTGAAGCCAATCCCGGCACTGTCACTGCGGACAAGCTCAGCATCCTGAAGCGCAGTGGCGTCAACAGGATCAGCCTGGGAGTGCAATCGTTCTCGGACGACGTGCTTCGTAGACTCGGACGGCGCCATGCCGTCGCGGATACCGTGGCGGCGGCTGAATTGATCCGGCTGTCGGGGATACCGCATTTCAGCGTCGACCTGATAGCTGCAGTTCCCGGCCTGAGTGATCGGAAATGGCAGGATGAGCTCGACCGCGCGGTGGCGCTGAAACCAGATCATGTGTCGGTGTATACCCTGACCATAGAGCCCGGCACGCGGCTTGAACGCATGGTTGCCCGCGGAAGCTGGCCGCGCCCTGATCCGCAACTGGAACTGCGCCGGCTCCATGCGACTGAGAAGCTCCTGGCACGGCATGGATTCCGGAGATACGAGGTCTCCAACTATGCTCGCCCGCACTGCGAGTGTTCTCACAACACGTTTTTCTGGCTTGGCGGTGACTATCTCGGGTTTGGACCGGCTGCGGCTTCCAGGACTGGACGCAGCCGCTGGATCAATTCGCCTGATGTTAAAGCGTACTGCAAAGCGTTGGCGGGGGCCGGATCCCTGCCGCCACGCAATACGGAACTGCTGTCGCCGGAAACCGATGCCGCTGAGCGTGTGGCCTTTGCTTTCCGGTTACTGCGGAATCCGGTCAGGCTGGATCACTATGCGCGTGAAGTGCCACACCTGTTGCCCGCCTGGCTGACTGCTGCGGGCGCGCTGGTCCGTAACGGTCTCCTCAGGCATACCACTGGTGGTTGGCGCGTGACTGCCCGTGGGGCCGACTTTGCCGATACCATCGCTGCGTCGTTTCTCAATGCCTGACGGGGATTCGGCGCGCCATATTCTGCGCTGTCGCCTGGCAACGGCGCTGTGTAAGATACTGGTGTTTTGCGGGAAATGACGCGTAGAGAAACGGGAGTCGACAATGGAAGAAAAGAAATCACTGGCGGACAGTGTGAAGACACTCGAAGAGGCGAAAACATGCATTCGCCAGCTGGAAGAGAAGCTGGACGACGCCATCAAGATAATCCTGAAGCGCGATACGGAGCTTGAGGAGGCGGAGCGCAAGCTTTTTGATATCGAAGACAGGCTTGAGAATATGAAACCTTGAATCCCCGGGCAGGCATGGGGGCGTGGGCAGAACAATGCGTCGTGCGATTGAGAGTATCCTTCTTCTTGCCTGTCTGGCTGCCGCCTGTGTCTTCCTTTACCTGAGACTCCTGCCGGTGCGGCGCACGGGCAATCACGTACCTGTTTCCTTATCCACGTGGCGCGTCGGTTCGGTGCCCGAAGGTTTCAACGGCAGCATCCCGATGGCGGCGGAATCCGCGACGGCGGGGGAGCGGGAAGTGCCCGAACAGGTGTCCGCCGCTGTTGCTGTGACTGGCGATGCGATCCCGGGCGAATACGTGTTCAGCTTCTATGACGAAGCCGACATGGAGGCATTCGCAAAAAAGGTCAGTGACTCAGGCGGGACGGTTCTCGACAGGATGGACTTCGCGCACGCGGTGCGTATTCGTGTGGTTGACGAGTCGATGCTTGAGCGGTTGACCCGTACCGGCCCTGTCCCGGTGGAATGGTCGGCAAACCGGAGGGTGAGCCTTCCCCCTCAGGCAGAGCCGCCCCTTGCCGGGCCCGATGCCTACTTTGCGTTCGGCGCCGAGGCGTTGTCCTGGCTTGGCGTCCCGAACAAGCATGACAAGTGGGGAAACGGCATCACCGTTGCAGTACTGGATACGGGTGTGGTGCCGCATCCGGCACTGGAGGGTGTTCCTGTCTCAAGCATTGACTGCCTTTCCGGCGGGGAAAGACCCGCGGGAGTTGTGACCGGTATGCATGCGACTGCAGTGGCTTCGCTGATTGCAGGGAAATACGGCAGCGAGACAGAGGGTATTGCCCCCGGCGCGAAGATCCTCAGTGTCCGCGTGCTCGGGCCTGACGGCAGCGGTGACTCTTTTACGCTGGCCAAGGGTATTGTGGCGGCCGTTGACGCCGGTGCAAAGGTCATCAACATGAGCCTTGGCGGATACGGAGAGTCCTACGTGTTGCGGCAGGCGGTACAGTACGCGGTGGACCGCGGGGTGGCCCTGGTTGCGGCGGCAGGGAACGACGGGTTGTCTGAAGTGACGTTCCCTGCACGATATGCCGACGTCGTCGCGGTCGCGGCGATCGATGCCGCCGGTCAGCATCTGCACGTGTCAAACCGCGGCGACGAGGTCGATGTCGCCGCCCCCGGTGTGGCGGTGGTGGCGGCTGGCGCCGAGGGTAAGTCGGCCCTGGTCAGCGGCACGTCTGTGGCGGTGCCTTTTGTCAGCGGCATGATCGCCGCTGTCCTGTCCATGGACCCCGCGCTCTCGCCGGTGCAGGCCGCAGGTATCGTCATCCGCAATGTCGATGACTACGGCACTCCCGGCGCTGACGAGTCTTACGGGATGGGCATCCTGGACGTGGAGCGCATCCTTGACAGGGACAAGCAGGGCATCTTCGACGCGGCCGTGGGGCCTGCCAGCCTGCAAGGCAGGCTGGCAGACGGCACGCTCGGGGTTGTTCTCTACGTCCAGAACAGGGGTACCGAGCCAATCAGGCAGGCGGATCTGTCGGTCGAAATTGACGGGGTCCGCAGTGTCACGGCTTTGTACAACGTGCCTGTGGGCAATACGGTTTCGCGGGTATTTCCGATCGTGCGGGAACGGATGCGTGGCGAGGGAAAGGTCAGCGTGAAGTATTCCGTGTCTCTTGCCGGCCAGCAGGATTCCCGGCCGTACAACGATGGTCCACGGCTGGCTGAACTGGCGATTGCAGTGAAGTAGACGTGAAGTCAGTGCAGACCGAACGGCCCTTGCCAGGGCCGATTCGGTCCCTCCCGTGGCGGAACCGTGCCGTCCGTGCCTGTTCCTACTTCTGCCAGGGCGCTTTCTCGGGCAACAGGGCTTCGAACTCGGCCACGAGTTTGTCTTCGTACGCGCCGCGGTAGGTCCCGTTCAGGAACCGGTCATAGGCTTCCGTGTAGAAACGTTCCCATGACTCCGCTTCATGGGCCGGATTGATCGGGTAGAAATGCGCCTGGTTTTCCCTGGCGGCCTTTTTGTCGCCCAGCGCGTCGCCGATCATGAGGATCCGGTCGCTCCTGTAACGACCGCCTGTCGCAAGGGCGATGTGTTCCGTCTTTGTCCCGAGCTCCTGTCCGGCGATTACGGCAACATAGGGGCCGATGCGGTGCTCTTTCCATTCCCGAACCAGCGCCTCGGTTGGTGTTTGTGATACGCAGATGGCGTCCGAGTTCTGGCGGATCTTCGCGAGGCTTTCCTTCACCCACTTGAACGGGGGAATGTTCTTTACCGTCCTGGCAACCATGGCATTGACATCCTTGCTCCACTTCAGCAGCGAAGCCAGTTCCGCGTTGCCTGTTTCCTTCACGACGCATTCCAGCTCAGGATTGCCCAGGGCCTTTCCGGTTTTCACGTAGTTGCGCATGTCCGAAAAGGCCGGGATCGTGACGCCGGCTTTCTTCACGTCGGGGTGTGTCAGCAGAAGGTCCCACATCTTCACAAGGGCTATGAACCGGTTCTGGCCGCGCCACTTCGAATAGAGGTTCACGAACTCGGCCGTCTGTCGTACGGCCTTCTCAATCTTCTCCAGTTTCCAGTGCGAGACAATCAGGCCGTGGAAGCACTTCTTCTGTTTGATCTCCATCGTGTCAAAAACGCAGCCGTCCGAGTCTATGCCGACGAAAGAATCGTGGGCGGGCTTGAGGTTAAGCAGGTCATCCCGGGTGAACTGTTTTGTTGTGGCCATGCTTGGTGTGCCTTGTCTATGCGGCAGAACCTACCGGTGCTCCGGGCGAGATGCAACAGCGTTTTCCGTAGGTGCATTTGCCGGGCGCTTTCTGCTATTCTTCGCGGGTTTATTGCGGCTGACAGATTATGAGGCGACAGATGGCCCCTGACCATAGAGACACCATCCTCAAACCTGCGCTGCCCGACGACGTCGCAACGGCGGCGAGGGAGCATTTCGGCGATGCGGCAAAGTACCGCGTCGCCATGCCTGCCGACATGCTTCCCGACGGGACGTTCGGCGAGGTGTGGTTCATCTTCAATGAAACCCACCTTGGGGTCATGGGCAGGTTGAACGGCACGCCCCCGGTTCTTCTTGACAGGCGGGCTATCGAAGATGTCGGCGAACTGACCGTTACGCCCGGCCTCAGCAGCGCCGTTGTGGAAGCCGGACGTGGCGGGGTACGCGAACGCCTTCTCCGGGTCTCGCATGCCCGGCAGAAGGATTTCGGGGATGCCGTGCGCCTGATCAACGCCTGGATAAAGGACAAGGCGTGGAAACCCGAACTGATGGACGAGCGGCGTTCCAACTGCCCGAAGTGCGGCAGGCCGCTGCCGGACACGATGACCGTCTGTCCCCACTGTATGGACAAGCGGCAGATGATCCGCAAGGTGCTCGCTTTCCTGACGCCCTACAAGCTCGAGGTCAGCCTTCTTTTTGTCTACATGATCGCGAACACTCTTGTCGGGCTGGTCAATCCATACCTGGGCAAGATCATGGTCGACGACGTGATCAAGCCGCTGCAGAACATGGGCTGGCTGCCGCTCCTGGCAATTGCAATGGCGGTCATGTACACGCTCCAGAGTGTCGTCGACATCCTCACGGGGAGGACATCCTCAAGGATAGGAACATGGGCGGTATACGACGTGCGAGCCAGGATGTTCCAGCGGCTGCAGGAACTGTCGCTGTCTTTTCACTCCAAGCACACACCCGGGGCGTTGATCACCAGGGTCAACCAGGATACCGGCCAGTTGCAGGCACTGCTCGTCGACTTTGTTCCTTACGGCATCAGCAGCATATTGACGGCAATCGGCATACTCGCCCTGCTTGTGTACCTGTCGTGGTTCCTTACGTTGTTTGTCCTTATCCCTATAGTCGGGATGATCGTATTCGTCTGGAAGGTATTCCCCCGTTTCCATGTCTACTGGGTACGGTACTTCGAAAGGCGGTCGCGACTCGTCTCGTTCGTGGACAACGTTGTCAACGGCTTCCGCGTTGTGAAGGTGTTTGCGCAGGAGCGGGCTGAGAACGATCGTTTTGACCGGCGCAGCGCTGATTTCCGGGACGCAACTTACGATGCTGAAGTGAGATGGGCGACGTCGAT
>Ga0172375_10000378_pt1 | contig 71721 bp, 71 predicted proteins | sample LakKiv1m_FD_114537 | JGI IMG/M metagenome (GOLD analysis project Ga0172375, IMG submission 114537) | Freshwater microbial communities from Kabuno Bay, South-Kivu, Congo - kab_092012_11.1m | ecosystem: Environmental > Aquatic > Freshwater > Lake | place: Democratic Republic of the Congo... | reverse complement strand
TACAGGATTATTGCGTCTTAATCCTCTGAAACCGTTTGAATACATCAAAGATACCAAAAAAGAATTGGAAGAAGAAAAACAGAGAATTGAACCCAGACTTTGGCAGGAGGCAATGATCCAAAAATATTATCTTCGTCTTGACAATTCACTCGTGAGCGGTGGACCGGATTTGAACCGGCGACCTTCTCCTTGGCAAGGAGACATTCTACCGCTGAACTACCACCGCTTAAGTTAGCTATCAGCTTTTAGCCTTTAGCTAGTAGAATAAATACGAAGTTTAGTATAGCAAATTACCGTAGCTTTGACAATCAGCTTGGGTTACTGAACTTTATTGTTTTTATAAATATACAGATTATTAAAACGGTAAATTTTTGGAGCAGCCAGATTTTTCAAGCCAAACTCTTTTGCTTCCCAATTTTCCAGCTTCATCAGATCAACGGGCTGTTCGTTAATCACGAGCAATTGATCTGAGTTGCGGTAACTGTCTTCTGCGTTAGGCAGATAACCTTTTTCCCGCAAAAAAAAGCCGTACTCATAGCCGTAAGGCGCCAGTGCCGTATCTTTTCTTATCTGCAAAACGCTAAACTGATTTTTTTTGTCCAAAATTTTATTATTAATCAGATAATCAGCCGCAGCGGAAAACTCTTTCCAGTTACGCGAAGAGTTTTGATATAAACTTCTGGGAAAGAAAATAATTTCTACTGCTAAAAAAGTTAGCAATATCCACCACCACTTACTTTTCAACAAAAGCATAAGGGAAGCGAAAAAAATAAACAGCGCAAATGAATAAAAATAAAAGCTCACAAATTGGAAGCGGAAAATTAATAAAATAATTAATAAATCCAGACCGGCCAAAAAGAAAAATGTCTTTTCACGTTTAAGCCTTTTTTTCCAAACAGCCAAATAAGCAATCAATATACATATAAGCGGATGCAGCAAAATCACTTTTTTAATTTCAGTAAGAATTCCCTCTATCCTGGAAAAAAATCCGGCATTTTTGGTTTCGGCATAATTTCCTGAAGAAAATGTTAAATATGATTTTTTTAAAAAGGTATTTTTCAGCATGACAAAATGGTGTTTTACTTCAAAAAACAACAAAGGAAGAAAACTTAAAAAAATACCGAAAAAATAACCTAATATTTGCTGTTTCTTTTTAGCTGTCAAAAATAAAAACAGCCCCAATGTCAAAATCACAATAAAAGTTCCGTAATGAAAATTAATTATTATTCCGCCACAAAAACCTAAAACTATCATCTGCTTCCAACTTTTTGGTCTCTCAAAAAAAACATAAACTAACATCGCTAAAAGTAACGCCAGATAGGTGTAAGCATTTCCCGGACTGCGACTGGAAGTTAAAATCAAAGGCAACAGCAGCAGGCATAGACTCGCCGTCATCGCCTTTACCAAACCAAAATGCTTCGCGGTTTTACTAAAAAAATATCCTATGGCTAAGGCAAAAAGCAGAGCGTTAAAATATAAAACCGCTTCCAGAGAATGTTTGAAGATAAAAAAAACAGGAACAAATAAATAATAATAAAAAGGCCCAGTGTATAACCCGCCAAAACTTGATTTGGGACCAAGCAAAGTAATTTTTCCCTGAACGATTTTTTGGATCTCGATCAGATCGCGGGCAAAATCATTATCAAATCCGTAAGATGAGGGAAGATGATAAGAAAAAAGCAGAAACGCTAAAAAAACGATAACGAAAAACCAAAAAATACTTTTTCGTTTCATAAAAAGTGCCGAAGGCGTGAGTCGTCCGCCGAATCGGCGGATTTCAGACCACCGCCAATATCAGGTCAAACTTTTAAATAATATTTTTTTAAGTAATTCTCTACCTCTTCCAGATTTATAAAATTTTTCTCTTACAATTGCTTCCTCTTTTGTCGGTAATGCTTCATAATAAACTAAAACAAATGGTTTTCTCGCTTTGGTAGATTGATTTTCTCCTTGATTATGTTCTTTAATTCGTGAATCCAGATTATTTGTTAGACCAGTATAAAGATTGTGATCTTTTAAGGATTTTAAAATATAAACATAATAAAACATGTGAAAGTGCCGAGGCTCAGAGTCGAACTGAGATCTGAGGTTTTTCAGACCACCGCCGTGACCACCTTGGCTACCTCGGCATACTACTTAAATATTCTATCATCCCTTTTTCAATTTATCTATTGCAACGCAAAAAAAATCCTGCTAGAATGCGGGAAATATGGAAAAATATAAACAACTTTCTTTCCATTTTAACAGTATTTTGGGAATACATGATCTCTCAATAAAACCAAGCCGCCGACTAAACGATAAATGCCAAGAATTAGCTAATGGAGATCAAGTATTTACACTAGGCTTTCCTTGGTCCTCACAAGGAATTCAAGCGCTTCTTAGTATATTAGAAAAAATAAAACCGCTACCAGCAGCTGTAGTTTTCGATAGTAATGTTCGTGCTGTAAAAAATAATAAAACACAAAAAGAAATAAAAACTAAATTAAAAGGATATATACCTAAGCAAAACATCATTTTCATTCCCTAAAATACTAGGAATATTCTGCAAATAAACATAGAAGGTTGATTTTTATGATCTTTTTTGATAAAATAACCTCTTATGGAAAAAACTACAGGCTTAAAACTATCTTTGTTTTCAGAGAAAAAATATCAAGAAAAATGAAAAAAGAGATCTCTAGCTTAAATAAGTTAGGTAACTACTCAATTGCCTATCTTTGTATCGGTCGAACACCTGTTGCTAAATATTTTGACTCTTTAAAAAATATTAGCCCTGATTCGATATTTTTTGACAAAAATATCGCAGTAAAATCTCAAGCTCGAACTAACTTAAGAAAAGAAGTCTCTAAGCCAACTTTAATATTCTTAAAAAGTGCACGCGGCTAATTTTATTCCTGGTGGTGGATCAGGAAGGAGTCGAACCTTCGCCTGTACTTTACCTGCCCGCCGCTCTTAGTGCGTCTGCTTGGATTCGAACCAAGGACATCCACTTTATAAGAGTGGCGCTCTACCGCTGAGCTACAGACGCTTAGCTTTGGCAGGCGGGTAAGAGTACCGTTCTAACCGTTGAACTACAGATCCATTTTAAAACAAAGTATATCAAATCCTTTGTGCCCGGGTGGACCTAGCCGGAATCGAACCGGCGACTAGTCAATGCGAATGACTCGGTATACCACTTACCTATAGGCCCTATTTTAAAACTTTGTGTCTCCGGGGTGAATTGAACACCCATCCTGGGTTCCGGAAACCCATGCTCTATCCGTTAAACTACGGAGACAAAAATTAAAATTTGTTTGAGCTTGGGATTTAGAGTTTATCTAAACATTCCCAACAATATTATAGCAAGAAGAAGGCGGTAAATACCGAAGATCACCAGTGAGTTCTTTTTTAAATACGCAATCAGCCATTTCATTGCCAAGTAAGCAGTAATAAAAGAAACTGCAAATCCTACTCCCAAAACCACAAAATTATTCGTCGTAAAAACCAAAGTCTGACGCATTTTGTAAAAATCATAAAGTGAAGCCATTAAAATTGTCGGTACCGCTAGTAAAAACGAATACTGAGCTGATTCATCTCTTTTATACCCCATTGCCATCATCGCCACCATCACAATCCCCGAACGCGATACTCCCGGAACCACTGCTAAAGCCTGCGCCAATCCAATAACAAATGCTTGAAAATAATTAATTTTTCCCAAATCGCGTGTTAATTTCAGATGCTTTTTTTTAATCAAAAACTCAATCACAAAAAAAACTAAACCCATAGTAACTAAACTACCGATAATCAACAGGTTAGTTTCAAAAAAAACTTTCTTGATAATCGTGTAAAGCAAAAAGCCAGCTACTGCTGTTGGCAAAAAAGAAACTAATGCTTTTTTGACAATCTCTTTATTATTCAATACATAATGGATATATAAAAAAACTACTGCCAGAATCGCGCCAGACTGAATAAATACGTCAAAGAATTTCTGAAAATCCGACTGGGGAATATTCAGTATCTTGCTGGTAAAAATTAGGTGGGCAGTTGAAGAAATCGGCAAAAACTCCGTAATCCCCTCCACTAGTCCCAAAATTGCCGCGTTAAAAATAGTCATTTGAAAATTATAACAAACTTTTTCCATTAAGGTATAATTGAAGAATGAAAATCGCACTCGTGCACGACCAATTAAAAGAATTTGGAGGAGCCGAACGTGTACTTGTTTCTTTAAAAAAAATCTTCCCGGAGGCCGATGTCTATACTTCTTTTTATGATCCCAAAGGTTTAGGAACTCATGCAAAAAAATTCACCAACTGGAAAATCCATACTTCCTGGGCAGATAAAATTCCTTTTTTTAAAAAACTTTATTCGCCTTTGCGTTTTATCACTCCTTGGATCTGGGAAAGTTTTGATTTTAAAAAATACGATTTGGTAATCTCTTCATCGGGCGCTTATATGTCCAAAGGCATCATCACCCAACCGCAGACAATCCATATTTGTTACCTGCATCATCAACCGCGCTATCTTTACTATTACGAAACCGCCATCGAATGGCAAAAATACTGGCCAGTCAAAGTTTATGCCCATTTAATCAATCATGATCTAAGGGTTTGGGACCAGCTAAGTGCACAACGAGTGAATTTTTTTATCGCCAATTCTGAAGAAACCAAAAAACGGATTGTTAAATTTTATCGCCGTGATACCACTGTCATTTATCCGCCGGTTAATATTCCACCAGTTGTCAATTCCGTTACAAAAAATTATTATGTTACCGTCTCCCGATTTGCCCGCGCCAAACACATCGATCTTTTGATCGAAGCTGCCAATCAGCAAGGATTTAAATTAAAAATTATTGGTTCGGGAAGAGCGGAAAATTATTTCAAATCCATTGCCAAAGAAAATATCGAGTTTCTAGGAAATGTTAAAGATCAGGATTTTCCCAAAATCTTAAGCCAAGCTAAAGCTTTTCTTTTTGCCGCAGTTGACGAAGAATTTGGTATTGCCGTTGCCGAAGCCATGAGCTACTCGCTTCCTGTCATTGCTTTTAAAAGCGGCGGCGTGCCGGAAATTGTTAAAAATAATCTTAACGGCTATCTTTTTGATCAGCTTACTCCCGAATCTTTGATTGAAAAAATTAAATTGCTGGAAAAATTACCTCAGGAAAAATATTTAGAAATGAAAAAAGCCGCCCGTAAAACTGCGGAAAGTTTTTCCGAAGACAGATTTAAAAAAGAAATTATTGAATTTGTTAAAAAATATGCCCGAACTACCTGAAGTCGAAACTATCCGTTTGAAACTCCAGGAAAAAATCCTTAATAAAAAAATTGTTAAAATTGAGGTTTTGGAAAAAAAACAACTGATCGGTAAAGTAAATTTTGTCCTGAATCAAAAAATCGACAAACTGGAACGTCAAGGAAAATATCTCGCCCTCCATTTAACAAACGGTTATTTTTTAAATATTCATCTGAAAATGACCGGACAGATTTTGTACGCTGACAATTTTAAAAAAGCAACTTACAAAAATATTATTCCTCGTACTAATACCAGTCGTATGCCTTGCAAATTTACCAGAATCATCATTTATTTTTCCGATAATAGTTGCATATTTTTTAATGATTTGCGTAAATTTGGTTGGATTAAAATTTCTCCAAAACAAGAAGGCCCAAAAGGAATTGACGTTCTAGCGCCGGATTTTTCTCTTGAGTATTTGCAATTACAGGTTCAAAAAAGCAATAAACCAATAAAAACCTTACTTCTTGATCAAGATAAACTCGCAGGTATTGGTAATATTTATGCCAATGAAATTTTGTTTTACGCAAAAATTTTACCCCAAACAAAATCAAAAACTCTTGACGCCAGTCAAATTAAAAAACTTTTTCAGGAAATTGTTAAAACCATGAAACTGGGAATCAAACATCAGGGCTCGTCGGGAAGTGATGAAATGTATGTCTTGCCGGATGGATCACCTGGCGGACACCAAAAATATTTTTCCGTTTACCAAAGAGAAAAACAGCCTTGTTTGGTTTGCCAAAATCCCATTAGAAGAATTAAACAGGCAGGAAGAAGCTCTTTTTATTGTGCAAAATGCCAAAAATAATTATTCGTATCGTATCGCATCGATCGGAGACAAATCTGCCGCTTTTTTGGCCGGAAAAACACCAAAAACAATTCCGATTGCTGACGAAACACCCAATGCCAGTACTACTGATTCCAAGTTAATATAAGCCGGAAAAAGAGGTTGTATTAAAAATACAATTAAAAAAGATACTGCCAATCCCAAAAATCCTCCTAAAAGCGAAAGAATTACCGACTCCAATAAAAAATGATAAAGGATGTCTTTTTTTTGCGCTCCCAAAGCTCTTCTGATTCCAATTTCTTTAATTCTTTCAGTCACTGTCACATACATAATATTCATAATCCCAATTCCTCCTACCACAAGTGAAATTGCCGCAATCGCCACTAGCACTGTATTGATAATATTGAAAATTGAAGAAATTGTTTCCATAATTTCTCCTTGTTCAAGTACAGAAAATTGATCATCTTCATAACGTTTTAAAAGCGCCTTTTTAATATCGGCTTTTACTTCAGGAATAATATCTTTGTTATCGGCTTTTAAATAAATACCGTAAAACTTTTTATCTGGGTTAAAAGAATAAGCCGCCGTATGAGGAATAAAAGTATGTGCATCCATGTCTGACCCGGCCAAACCGCCACCACCTTTAGATTTATAAACGCCGATCACTTTAAATTTTTGATCTTCAATACTGATATTTTTACCAAGAGACTCATCCGGATTACTGAATAATTTTTTGGCAATCGTTGGTCCGATGACAACTACTTTGGCTTTTTTTTCGATGTCTTTTTTTTCCAATAATCTTCCAATATCCGTTTCCAGATTCATAATAGCATTTATCTCTTCTGTACCGGCTACCAATTCACTCGTTTCTTCTTTACCGTTGGCCTTGACAGTCACTCCTGGTTTGGCGAAAACCGGTGTCAATTGTGATACGCCGGCCACTCTTTTGACTTTTTCAACATCGCGATTATCAAAACGAATTCCTCCAACACCACCACCGGACATCATCGCTTTTTTTGTTCCCGGCATCACGTAAATTAAATTCGCTCCTAAACTATCAAATTGATCGGAAATATATTTTTTTAAACCCAAACCCAATGCCATTAAAAGCACTACGGCCATTACGCCAATTAAAATTCCCAAAGAGGTTAAAAAAGTCCGACCCTTGTTGCGGGTAAAATCAGTTAAAGCGGATTTTAATAGAAAACTAAAATATATCATACTACTTCACCATCGCGAATTTTAATAATTCTTTTAGCTCTTTTTGCCACTTCCATGTCGTGCGTAACTATAATTACCGTAATTTTATCTTGCTTATTTAACTCCGTTAACAAACGTAAAATTTCTTCACCGCTTTTTGAATCCAAATTGCCAGTGGGTTCATCTGCCAAAATAATATCCGGATTCATAATTAAAGCTCTGGCAATGGCCACACGTTGCTGTTGTCCTCCGGAAATTTTGTTCGGATAGGAATTTTCTTTACCGGCAATCCCAAATCTTTTCATGATTTCCAGCGCTTTTTCCTTTGGATTATAATTAATCTTTTTTCTGGCATAGACTGTCGGTAATAAAATATTTTCCAAAATCGTCAGTTTATTAATCAAATTGAATTGCTGAAAAACAAAACCCACAAATTCATTTCTGATCGTTGAAATCTGCGAGTCGTTTAACTTGGAAATATCTTTACCGGCAACAATAATTTTTCCTTTAGAAGGTTGATCGAGTAAGCCAATAATATGCATCAAGGTTGATTTACCGCTTCCTGAAGGGCCAATAATTGAGATAAATTCTCCTTTGCTTATCGAAACGTTGATGTCTTTTAAAGCAGTGAAAATTACATCATCAGCTAACCGGTATTGTTTCCAGATATTTTCGGTTCTTAAAACATCTGCCATAATTATTTTCCTGTATAAATTAAGTCCCCTTCTTTTAAGCCGCCAGTTACGATGTAGCTGCCATCAATTTCATCCGTAGTTGTAATGAAGGTTTTTACTTTTTGGTTATTCACCTGTTTTTCAACATATTTTTTATCTTTTTCAGTTTTAACTAAATTGGAAGGAATAACCAGTACTTGTTTTCTTTCTTTAATTAAAAAGTCAACATCTCCAGTCATCCCTATTCGATATTTATTGAGATTGTTTAAATTATCCACTAACATTTTAATTTGATAAACAGTTCCTGTTTCTCCGGTTTTGGGAATATAGGAAATAAATTTTATTTTTCCTTTAGTCGGATCTTCTTCAAAAGCATCCAACACAATTTCTCCTTCTTTTCCTTCACTAAGCTTGGTTACATCAGTTTGATCGGCGGTAGCAGAAAAATAAATCGTTTTCGGATTCACAATTTCGATCTCTGCCTGAGTCGGAGTAATATTGACTCCGGCAAAAGGTGCATCCACACGCGTAACTATTCCTTCTATCGGTGAAATCAAAGTCGCGTATTGTAAAGAAATATTTTGCAGCTCAACATCAATTACTGCATTATTCAAATCAAATTGAGCCGATTCCGCAATCCTCTGCACGGCATCTTTTTCCGGTTGCGTCATATTCCAATAAGTCGGATGTTCATCCGACTTCGCATCTTCAAAATCCCAACGGGACTTCATGTAAGTATTTAAATAACGATCCAATTTCTTTTTCAGTTCGCGTTGATCAAGTGAGGCCACAGCCTGATATTTTTTTACCTGATCGCCTTCTTTAACACCTACCCAACTTAATCTTCCTGAAGATTGAAAACGTAATACTATTTTTTCGTCGGCGGCAATTTCCCCTGAAAGAGACAGTGTGTCTTTGATATCTTGACGTTTAATTTCGTAAAAACTTTCCTTTTTTTTAACAGCTGCTGTTTGTTTTGATTGGTTAAAATAAATACCGACAGCTAAAATCAGAATTAAAATTATGTACCAGCGTTTTTTAAGAAAATTAAGTATTTTTTTCATCAGATATTAATAATACATATATATAATTTATAAGTCAAAAATTAAAAATATATCTTCCACTCGGTAATTGGCATGATATTAAAAGTCAAAAAGTTCCAAGCATAAAAGTAAATTGCCGGAAGAAGAATTATACCAGCAATTAAAAACTTTTTGGAGGTAAATAATTTCTCCAGTGCAATACAGGCCAAAGGCCATAAAGGCAAACTATAACGGGAAATATCCCGGTGTTGCACAAACGTCGTTGCTATAAAAAAAACTAAAGCAAAATAAAAAAAACTGCGCTGTTTGATATTTTTTAAGGAAAGAACTGCGTATAAATATAAAAAGAAATAAAGTACGATTTCCTCGAGCCAGGCTGTACTTACCCACTTTTCCTGATGATTAAAAACGGAAAAAGGATAAGGCATGGGCACGTTATAACCGGTATGAAAATACGCCAAAAAATCGCCGTACTGCAGATAATAAATTCCAAAAACCACCAACAAACCTATTGGAATCAAAACAATTCCTAGCCATTGCCAAAGGACCTTTTTTTCTTTGATTATTTTTTCAATTATTACCAAACCAAAAGCCGGAAAAAGCAAAATCCCGGGAATTTTGGTCATTACTGCCAAACCTCCCAGTAATCCAGCTAACCAGAATTTATTTTTTTCAAAGGAATAAAGTGACAATAAAACCAAAAGCATAAATAAACTTTCCGGAGCACCTACTGATCTTACGACCAAAAAACGCGGCAGAAACAGGAAAACCAGGGTTAATAAAAAAGGTTTTTTGGTCAAAGCAAGATCTTTCAGTATAAAAAAGAAAAATAAGGTTAAACCAACCGTCGCTAAAACATTAACTAAAAGCATTGATTTTAAATAACCTACAAACGCGAATAAACGGATCAATAAAGGATAAAGGGGTAAATGAGCGGCAAAATAATTTGACGACAAAGGCAGATTTTGAGCAATCAGATCTCCTGGCAAAAACTTATAAAAGGTTTTTGCGACAATTACATATAAAGGCCCATCAAAATTTTTATACAGGTAAAGCATATTGGCGTCGGGGATTTTCAATCCTAACCAAGAAGCCGACCTGATTAAAAAAGGCAGCCACAAAATTAACGTGCTTAGCAAAACGATTAAGGTTAAGGTAAAATATAAAAATATGTTTTTCCGGAAAATTCTTGTCAGCATTAAGAATATTTTAGCAGAAAATAAATTAGCCGTAATCCTGATCTTGGTGGCAGCTTTTTTGCGTTTTTATAATTTCTATGATGCGGTCACCTTTCTCGGAGATCAAGGAAGAGATGCGATTATCATGAAAAGGATTGTCACTTTTGAACATTTTCCGGCCATTGGCGCCCCTACTTCAATCGGTGCGGTCTTCTTAGGTCCTTTTTATTATTATTTTCTCGCTCCGTCTCTACTTTTCACAAATTTTAACCCTGTAGGACTGGCAATTGGAGTCGCACTTATATCTTTAATAGGAATGCTGGGAATTTATTTTTTTGTTAAAAAACATTTAAATAAAAACACAGCTTTATGGATACTGGCTCTGATTACCTTTTCTTATGTCCAGATTGAACTGGCACGTTTTTCTTGGAATCCAAACCTCTTGCCTTTATTTGCTTTTTTAACACTCGCTTTTTTTGTGATGATGCTGGAAAAACCGCGTTTAATTAACGCGGTGATCTTTGGCGCATTTTTTGCTTTTTCCCTCCAACTTCACTATTTGGCCGCTCTCCTAATTTTTCCGATTGGAACGGTGTTTGTTTTAAATATTATAAAAACCAAAAAAAAATCATTTTTGCTTATAACTCTAGGGCAAGCAATTGCCGCTTTTGCCCTCTGTTCTTCGCCTTTGATTATTTTTGATTTAAAACATCAGTTTTTAAACGCAAATAATTTTCTGAAATTATTCTCTTCAAGTTCTTTCATCGATAAAACCTCTTATTTTGATCGATTACAATCAACTCTCGCTAATTTTTTCCAGCATGTTTTTAATTTTAATTTTCCGGTCTTTATAGTGATTATTTTTTTCTTACTTGCTCTTGCTTATTATTTACTTAATTTCAATCAGATCAAAAAAAACAATTTACTTAATGTCAATTATCTTAACTTCTTTTTCTATTTGATTTTTTTTGCTTTTTTAAACAGCCCGCGCTACCCTCATTATTTCGGAGCGGTTTATTACAGTTTTTATTTAGTTGTCGGTTATTGGCTATCAGTTTTTGGAAAATCTAAAAAAACAATCTTAAAAAGACTAGGCGTTTTATTTTTAATAGGCTATATTTTTTTGAACGCCCAAAAATATTTATTTTTTCAAGAGGGCAATAGCCAGCTTAAAAGAGCGGAAAATTTGGCTAAAAGCATTATTAAACGCCAACCGCAATCGCCTTACCAGATTGTCGCTATTCCTAGCACTGAAACCGATGGCCATATCCGTTATTTTTTGGAAATCAAAGGCTACCGGCCAGTGCCTGAAGACACCAATGATTATGTCAAAGAATTATATGTGCTTTGTCGCGAAGAAAAATGTTCCCCGGACAATAATCCTCAATGGCAGATTGCCGCATTTAAGAATGCTAAAATAGTAGATAAGTGGTTTGCCGAAGATTTTTATATTTATAAAATCATCCATGGAAATTAAAATCTCATTAATTATTCCCTGCTATAACGAAGAGATCAATATCCAAAAAGGAGTTATTGATAAAATCGGTAATTTTACGAAAAATAATCAACATTTTTTGGAAGTCCTGATTGCCGATGACGGTTCAACTGATAATACAAAAAAAATCATTAAAGAGCGTTACTTAAAACTTTTTCCTAAAATAAAACTGCTGGAAAATAATCATCTGGGAAAAGCGCAGGCCATCATTGCCGGCATTAAAAAAGCCCAAGGAAATTATGTCATGTTTTCGGATATTGACTTGGCGACTCCCATTGAAGAAGCGGACAAATTAATTAAAGAGGTTAAAAATAATTATCAGATCGTTATCGGTTCCCGTTCTTCCAGCCGCAAGGGAGCTCCTTTTTTGAGAAAAGTCATGGCGGTAGGGTTTATGTATCTTCGGAATTTTGTTTTTGGGTTAAAGAATATTAAAGACACTCAGTGTGGTTTTAAGATTTTTGCTAAAAAAGAGGCGGAGGAAATTATTGCCAAGTTATTACTTTTTAAAAATAAAAAAACTATTCACGGTTCATCTGTCTCAGCGGCTTTCGATCTGGAGTTCCTCTTCCTGGCGAGCAAAATGCAGTTGAAAATCAAGGAAGTGCCGGTTGTCTGGAAACATGTCGAGACCAAAAACGTCAACTTTATTAAAGACACTTGGGAGACACTTAAAGATATGGTTAAGATGAAATATTATGACTTAACCCGCTGTTACCATGTTTAAAAAAATACGTGACCATTGGCTTTTTTTTCTTTTTTTAACCGCCTATTTTATATTTGTCGCTTTCCGTCTAATTAAATTCCCCACTCCTTTTTTTGATTGGGACGAATCGATCTATATGCAGACCGGCCGGGAGATGCTGCAGCAAAAATCATATTTTGTCCCGCTTTGGCAAGGAAAAATCTGGCTCGATAAACCGCCGCTTATTCCTTTACTTTATATTTCTGTAGCGAATATTTTTTCTTTTCTTACTCTTCCGGAAATTTCCACCCGAATTTTTACTTTAATTATCGCCTGCATTACTTTGACTTTTGTTTATTTTTTCTATTTAAAAATTATTAAAGACAAAAAGCTGGCAACTCTGATTGCCATGATTACCTGTTTTACGCCAATCTTTTTTCAAAGATCCCAAGTAGTCAATTTGGATGTCTTTTTGCTTTTAGGTTGGCTGGGTTATTTTTATTTTTTCGAAAACTTTTGGCTGAGTTTTATTTTTCTGTCGATCGCCGTTTTTAGTAAATCTTTAATTGGTTTTTATCCAACGGTCATCATGTTTGGTTATTATTTATATTTATTTTTCCGGAAAAAAATTAATTCTAAAAAATTAAAACCTTTTCTTAAAAAAATCTTTTTCCAAATAATGATGCTTTTATGCTGGTATTTGATCATGCTGCTTATTTTTGGCAAGGATTTTTGGATTCAACACATTGTTGAAAGTCATTTCCGCCGCGTCTCCTCCTCGATTGAATTTCATTTTGGCCAACGAACTTTTTATTTGACACTGGCTTTTGAGCAGCTGCAATTTTTTGCTTTATCGGCTTTAGTGGGAACCGTCATTCTTTTTTATCAGATAATTATTAAAAACAATGTTTCTTTATTGCCTTATCTTTTTTTTGTTCCTTGGTATTTGTTTCTTAATTTAACTAAAACAAAAATCTTTTGGTATTTTTTTTCCTCTATCCCCCAACTGGCAGCACTCGCTCTTTATCCTTTAACACTTTTTCGCAAAAAGAAAGTCATTTATTATTTTCTTTTGCTCGCCACATTTGGTTACCTGATCTTTACTATTTCCAAAAGCAATATTTTAAAAACAAATTTTTCTAAAGAGGAATCTTATTATTATTTATCATTATATGCGGGCAAGCACTGCAGCGAACTTGATATTCTGCTTAATCCAACTACTCGCAACAGCTTTGCGACTTTGGAGAATATGGGTCTTTTGATTACGACTACCAAATGGTGGGGAAGCCATCCATCGATCATGTATTACTTTGGTAAAAAAGTAAATTTGTTTTATGACAAAAATGAGTTTATAAATAATTTAAATAAAACTTCAGATCAGCCCTGTTTTGTGACGGAAAAAGACGATCTTGATATCTGGCAAAACAAAAATTTCCAATTGTTAAAGCAGTTTGAAGAATATTATTTGTATATAAAATAAAATAATCCTGTCATCCCCGCGTAGGCGGGGATCCAGTCTATTATTTACAATTTAAAATAAGGTAAATTTTAGTCTGGATTCCCACCTTCGTGGGAATGACAAGAACTAATAAATAAAGATAGGTTATAATAATTTAAATAATATGTTTGATATAAATCAAATTTTTAAATATCTTAAAAAAACTTTTAAACTTAATGATTTTATTTCTATATTTGGAATTCTAGGCGTCTATTTTTTTACCCGCTTGATCAACCTGAATAAATTTCCCATTTTTGTCGACGAAGGAATTTATATTCACTGGGCAAAAATCGCCCGAGCAGATGCCAGTTGGAGATTTATCTCTCTTACCGACGGCAAACAACCCTTACAGACTTGGGGAATGATTCCTTTTTTAAAATTATTTCCCAATGACGCACTGCTGGCCGGACGCCTGTTTTCGGTTTTGAGTGGACTAGTGGCTCTTGTCGGAATGTTCTTTTTACTGCATTATCTTTTTGGGAAAAAAGCCGCCATTTTAGGTGCTTTTATTTATGTTTTAACTCCCTACTTTTTGTTTTATGATAGACTCGCGCTGGCTGATTCAGCAGTAAATGCCGGTTTTATCTGGATTTTATTTTTTTCAATTTTACTTGTCAAAACACGCCGAATTGATGTAGGTCTTGGCTTCGGATTGATTTCCGGACTGGCACTTTTAACCAAATCTTCAGCCCAAATGTTTTTAGGTCTTTGCGTTTTCGCGCCCGTTCTAATTCTGGAGAAAAAAATTAAAAAATTTGTCGGAAATGCTTTTAATTACTATTTTCTTTTCGTCGGAGCCGCAGTTTTGGCTTTTGTAATCTACAATATTCAACGTCTCTCACCTTTTCTTCATTATGTTGCCGAAAAAAACAAAACATTTGTGATGACTTTTTCCGAGTTTGTCAAAACTCCGTTTTTTAGTTTTTTCGTCAATATCAAAAACCTGCCGATTTATATTATGTTGGAAAGCGGAGTGGTAATTTTTATACTTGGTCTAATTGGATATTTTTTCCTCTTTAAAAAAGACGTAAAATTGGCAACCTATCTAAGCATTTGGTTTATTTTACCTCTGATCGCCATCGCCTTTTTTTCAAAAGTTATCTTCCCCCGTTATATTATTTTCTTTGCCAGTCTGCTGGTGATTACCTCAACTTATTTTTTCCTGCAATTCAAAAACAAGAAAAAATTCTTGCTGCTAATCGGAATTTTGATTTTAGCTGACTGCTATTTTAATTACACGATTTTGGCGGATTATCAAAATCTTCCTTTTCCGGAGGTCGACCGCGGACAATACATAAATGGGATTACTGCCGGTTGGGGAGTTAAAGAAATTATGGAAACTGCCCGGGATATCAGTCAGGAAAAACCCGTAGTACTTTTAGCCGAAGGAAATTTTGGTCTGATTGCCGATATGCTTTACGTTTACCAAAGGCCAACTGACAAAATCGATATCCGTGGTTACTGGCCGCTTGGGGAAAAGGAGCTTCAGGAAAATCAAAAAGAGTTAAAAGACAAATATGTGTTGGTAGTTTTTTCCCATCGCCAAGAATTTGACTCCAACTGGCCAATTAAATTGATTGAAAAATATCCTAAACCCAACTCTAATCTTTACTACCATCTTTTCTTACTAAGAAAATAGTCAGTAAAAGCAAACTTAAACCACTTAAAATATTAGCGATGTTTCTGACAAAAGTATTTTCAAACTCCAAATTGATTAAATGTTTGCCCGGTTTTACGCTAAAAGTAATTAGTTTCAAATCATTATTGTCGTTAATTTTAATTACTTGACCGTTTCGAAACAGTTGCCAACCGGGAAAATTAAAAGTATTAATTTTTAAATTCATTTTCGTCTCCGCTTTAACCGTAAATATTTTTTGGCGAAAGTTATTTTTAACAACCTCCACTTCTCCTTTACCGCTGATTATTTCAATCGCTTTTTTTGGTAAATCTTTTTTTTCGATTACCGGAATAGTTGTATTTAAATCTGACTTTTTCGTCCTCACATCTTTAGGGATAAACTCAAAAGACGAACGGCTGATCCGCCAATTAACTTCGTCAAAATTCGTTAAACCCTGATCGGTGACTTTTAAATATTTATTCGGATGAAAATATTTTTGATAAACAAAAATTGTAAGAATAATAAATAAAACTGCCGCAACGGGCGACAACCAACTTTTGAATTTGCCTAAAAAATAGATTGCGTAGCCGCCCAGTAAAGCAATAAATATGGCGGCAAAAGTAAGGAAACGCCAAGGAAACTGTAAATACCAAAGATAGCTGATTTTGTCCCAGATAAAAATCGAGTAATCAGTTGTCATAAAGACACTAAAAACGGCAAGAAAAAGAAAAACCAGATATTCTTTTGGAAAAATTTCTTTTTTCTTTTTGAAAATACAGTAGGCAATTGCCAAAACTATCGAAGCAACTACCAGTCCTATTTGGATCTTGCCCAATTGGAAAGTCATACCGTCTGTCAAGCCTGCACCTGATCCGCCATAACCCCAGACTGACTGCCAAAGCTGAGATAAATAAACAAAATGAATTTTATAGCTAGCTAATTCTTTGGTTAAAACTGCATCGACTAAGGTGAATTTTCTTTCCAAAAGTGATGGCAGCCAAAAAAAAGCCGATAGTGCCAATCCAAAAACCGCTGCCACCACCAAATTTTTAAAATATAGGAGACGTTTTTCTTTTTTTAAAAAGAAAAAAACAACTGCTAAAAATAACCAATAAAAGACCGAAGGAAAAGCAATGAGCGGATGGGCTAAAATCAAAAAGGCAAGACCGATTCCCAACAATAAACCATTACGTAAATTGCTTTGTTGGTAAAGATTGTAAAAACCCAAAACCACAAATGGCAGAATCGCCATACTGAAAAATTCCGCCAGCGCTCCCCTGACATAAATATTGACGGCATGGTAGAAAAAATAAGTGTAAAGACAACTGGCAAGTAATCCCGGCAAAAAACCCGCCAGTTTTTTTACCAGTTTAAACATCCCCCAAGCCGCCAAAATAAAGCCGGTAATAAAAGTAAGTTTAATCGACCAGATCAAAGAAAATCCCAACAGACGGAAAATTAAAGCGATGTAATAGATCAGAGGTGGGTAAAAATTAAATAAAGGATAACCGTAACCAAATCCTAACCCATCTACCCAGCGTGGATACAAATCACCTTGTCTTACCCCAGTCTCCAATAAAAACAAACGCACAATATGCTGGTCATCGTGCATGGAAAAATACCAGCCGTTCAACAGACTTAAAAACGTCGGAAGTGTTATAATTAAAATCAAGAAAAAATCGAGAAGAAAAGTTGGTTTTTTGGCAAATTTAGTTTTTAACATTGGAAATTATATTTATATTTTAGTTTATGGACCCGGAAATTAAAAGCATTAAGTCACGCAGTTTTTTAAGCGTCGTCAGTTTACTTGGTCAAAGCTCTTATTCCGCCGCTTTAGGTTTTGCCGCTTTTTTTATTCTTACTTTAAAATCCGGAGTTTATTTGCTGGGGATTTATAACACGGTTTTAGCAATGATGTCATTTTTTAATTATTTTACTAACCTCGGTTTAGCTGCGGCCATTGTCCAAAAAAAAGAAGTGGAGGAAATCGACCTAAACAGTGCTTTTTATATTCAGTTTTTTTTATCGGTATTGGCGGTTGTTATCGGCTTTTTTTTGACCGACTATCTTTTTAAGTTTTATAAGGATTTGCCGCATCAGGCAGTTTACCTTTACTGGTCGGTACTTTTTTCTTTTTTTATTCTATCTTTTAAAACCATTCCCTCAGTACTCTTGGAAAAGAAAATCAAAATTTACAAAGTCGTCCTGGTCCAGGCAATTGAAAATACAGTTTTTTATCTTTGCGTAATTATTTTTTCTCTACTTAATTTTGAGATTTTCAGTTTGGTAATTGCCGTAATTGCCCGTTCTTTAATTGGTACAATTCTTATGTACTCGTTTAATCCTTGGATGCCGAAAAAAATGTTTTCTGCGACTGCGGCCAAACAACTGCTGAAATTTGGAATTCCCTTTCAGGGAAATTCTTTCCTGGCGCTGATTAAGGACGATTTATTGATCATTTATTTAGGAGGCGCAATCGGGCTGAAGAATTTGGGATATGTCACCTTTGCCAAAAAATATGCCGAGTTTTCCATTAGGCTAGTAACCGATAATGTTAATCGTGTGGCTTTTCCGCTTTTTTCCAAACTACAAAAAAATCTGGAACTGCTGAAAAAAAGTACGGAAAAAATTTTGTTTTTTGAAACCTTGCTGACATTCCCTGTAATTATCGGGACAATTTTTATTTTTGAAAATCTTTTGAAAGTACTTCCCGGTTATTACCAAAAATGGCAGCTTTCTTTATTTTCTTTTTACTTCTTTTCTCTTTCAGCCTTTTTCATCAGTTCGGCTACCGGGTTAATCAGCCTTTTTAATGCAGTGGGGAAAGTAAAACTCACTCTTTATTTTATGGTTTTTTGGACAGTACTCACCTGGATTCTTGTTCCTGTCTTTATTAAAACCTTTGGTTTTAACGGAATTTCCATAGCGTTTTTTGCAATGTCGATTTTCAACATTTTGGTTTTTATCGTCGCCAAAAAATTGGTTGATTTTTCTTTGGCGAAATCTATTGTCCAACCTTTGATTGCCTCTTTGGCAATGGCAGTTTATCTGACGGCAATAAAATTGTTTATTCCTAATATTTATTTAAATCTTGTTCTTTCCATAATCGGCGCTATACTTATTTATATTGGAGTTATTATTAAAAAAAACCAACACTTGCTGGCGGAATTAAAGGCTTTAATTAACAATTCCAAAAAACATGGAAACTAAACTGGCGATTATTTCCGTTGTTTATAATAATTACGCGAATCTGACGGATTTTTTCCACAGCCTGGAGATTCAAACTAATAAAAACTTCAAACTTTTTTTAAGCGACACTTCGGAAAAAAAACAACCGGTAGCCAAACAAAAATTTCCGTTGGAAGTGGTTGATTATAAAAACTATGGTTATGCTCATGGAATTAACCAAGGATTAAGAACAGCAATTGCTCACGGTTTTTCTCATTTCTGCATTATTAATGACGATACTTATTTTGCTAAAGATTTTGTCACCAATTCTCTCATTGCTTTAAAAAAATATTCCGGTGCTTTAATTGGGGGAAAGATTTTTTATGCACCTGGCTACGAATACCATAAAAAATACGCGGAAAAAGACTTGGGGAAAGTCATTTGGTATGCCGGAGGCCAAAACGACTGGAAAAACTGCATTACCAAACATCTTGGCGTCGACCAGGTTGACCAACCCCAATTTAATCAACCCCTGCCGACAGAATTTATTACCGGTTGTTTGATGCTCTACGATAAAAAAGCATTAGATACGGTAGGTTTTTGGGATGAAAGCTATTTTTTATATTATGAAGATGCTGATTTTTGTGAAAGAGCCAAAAGAAAAAATGTTCCGCTTTTTTACGAACCAAAAATCCACATCTGGCACAAAAATGCCCAATCAACCGCAGGACCCGGATCGCAGTTACACCAAAAATACCAAAAACAAAACCAACTCAAATTCGGCCTCAAATACGCACCGTTCAGAACCAAGATGCATTTAATAAAGAATTACTTTCTTAATTACCGAGCGGAAGAATAAATTAATGAAAATAATACATTAGTAAACAAAACAATGCTTATCTTATGTAGTTATTTTCTTTTAATCTTTTTAAAACTTCCCCTGCACTTTCATTTCTTACATACAAATCCGTTCTGAGGTTAAAAGAACTCGGCGATTTAATGGTTTCGATGCCTTTAATATTTTCCATTGCCGTATATTTCCCCTTCATCCACTCAAGATAAAATTTCCCAAATTCCAGTGAGGGAGTACCAAAAATTGACGCTTCTTGGCGATAAATAACAATTTTTGGCGGATGATTTTCCATTTGTTTAATGAAGTCCTTTTTCAAAAAATCATCTTCCCTAAACTGAGGTAAAAGCGAAGGGTATTTGCCCGGAATCTGGCCGTTTTTCACATAAAACATTTCCTGCGGTTCATAAGGACCAATCCAGTAATACTCTCCTTTATCAACCAGCAAATCAATAAATTGGGCTGTGTAGGAAAAGTTATAAATCGACGGCATTTTTTGCGTATAACGCTGAAAATATTTTTCATAGGAGTTTTTGATAAAACAAACACCGGTAAAAATCAAAAAAATCACCAAAATCAATTGTGTTAATCTTTTTAAATCCGTAACTAATATACTTTCCGTTTTCTTTTTGTTTAATAAATAAATAGTAACTAAGCTGGCGATCAAACCCAAAACCAAGAACAAACTTCCTTGGTAATCGGTTCCATTAACGACCTGAATATTGCTACGCGGTGCGGAAAAAACTAAAGTAAAAAAGAAGAGTCCGCCTAAAATAAAACTGTTCCCCAAAAACAAAACCAGTAAAGCAAAACTGCCCAAAGCGGCCATCACCCCAATTGGCAGATAAAGATTGACCTTCGTAATACTTGCTAAAAGCGCAAAATAATTCCCGCTGAAATTATAAATTATGGTTAAAGCAAATTTTAAAGGGTTAAAGCGCGCGCCTTTTACATAGTTAGGCAAAGTAATATAATGCTGAGTATTGTAAATCATGTTGGCAAAATAAAAATCCTGAAAACTGCCGGTTAAAAGTAAATAAATTAAATAGACAAGATAAGGTACTCCCATCCACAGGACCTGCACGGATATTTTTTTCCAACTGTCTTTCAGAAGATAAATTTGCCAAACATAAAAAACCAAACCCACATAAACAAAGGTCAACGAAGAAAAAATCATGGCAAAATTCGTTAGTGCTACCACTTTTAAAATAAAAGTGTTTTGTTTTTTACTTAATGATTGAGTAAGAAGAATCCAGAAAGAAATCGAAAAAAACAGCACTGCCAAACTGTCGGCCAAATAAAGATGAAACCAAAAATAAACTGCCATCGCCGGATAGATCACCAAAAAAACTAAGAAGTAATTATAAAGCGGAGCAAAATTTTTCTTAATCCATTTTCCTAAAAAAAACAAACAGCCAAAATTGAAAAAGGCAAAAAGCAAACGAAACTTTACGTAAGATCCAAAAGTTAATTTCAAAAGTAAGGCGGCAAAATACCAGGCGAAAGGTAGGTGATGATCAAAGTATTGAGTATAAGGCAGTTTGCCCTGATTGATAAACATGCCGCCTAAGATATTGACGAATTCATCCGGATAGGTAACGTATTTAGCATTTAATAAAAACAAAACCAAAGATAAAGCTAGCAAACCAAATTCCCAAGTAATTATTTTTTTAAGAATTTTGGTAAACATATTTTTTTATTATACTTAATTGCTAAATAAATAATGTTCATTACAAAAAATCCCAAAATAATTTGATGTTTTAAATTCATCTTCAATTGACTATCCCATCCTCCTAAAAAAATATAAGGGTAATAAGAAAACAGCAGTCCGGCAAAAAAAAGATTTAAATTGTAAATAAAATTTTCAAAGTAAGGAAGAAAAACAAATAAAGTCAAAAAATACCATTGCTGGATTTCCATTTTGACAATCAGCGCTATTAGAAGAAATATTTGCCCAACAAAAAGTAATAGATTAAGTTTATTTTTTTTATTACCGGATAAAAATAATAATGGCGCAGTAATATATTTAATACCGATCGAAAACAAAATTAATATTTTTCCCAGAATCTGCTTTTTTTGAAAAACCAAATAAATTCCCATTAGCGCTAAAGCAATCATGATTAAATCATTATGACTGTTGACCAAACCTTCGATAATAACATAAGGATTGGTAGCAAAAAAAAGCGCGGCTTTTTTACTAGTTTTATTCAGAAAATAAACGGCGCCAAAATAAAAAGCAAAAAAAGTCAGTTTAAAAAGAAAAAAACTAAGCAGAAATTTACCAAGACTTAAAAACGAAGGAACTAAAGTAATTAATAAAAATACCGGACCATAAGGATAGGTACGATGCGTCCAGTGCATAAAACGAATCCAAGGATCAGTAGGAAAATCCAAGGCTTTAAAAAGATAGGGATTTTGATGATAAAAGGTAAAGATCTTAGCATCAAACATGTAGTTAAAAAAATCATGTGACAGAAAGGGGTAACTGGCACAAAGAATTAATCCGGTGATCAAAGCAATTTTGACAGCCGAAAAACGTTGGTACTTTTTGGTAAACCAATAGTTAAAAAAAAGTAATAGTAAAACCAAGCTTAAGTAAATCCACCAGGAAGAAGGCCGCTGATAATAGCCTAAATAAACCATTTTTTCACGGAAGATCGCCCAGAGGGAGTTGTTAAAAAAAGTAATATTGGGATCAAGCAGGCAGTAAGAATAAATTGTTAAAACCAATAATGTGAGCGGATAAAATATCATCAACATGCTAACTATATTGTATATTATTAGGCCGGATTTTGTAATCTACTTCAATATATCGATATATTGATATATCGATTAATCGAAGTGATAGGAATTAATTTGTTATAATAGCCAGTTATATGTCTCCGCTTGAAGTAAAACCAACAACAATGTCGATAGAAAACAAACAGATCGAAAAATACAATAAAAAAATAAGACGTTATATTAAAAACTGTCTTATGGGGAAATACGGACCTGAATGTTTCAAAAACCTGTTTGATAATCTGTACGCAGGTATTTACAAGACAAAAGATTGTCATAACGAAGCTTATAAAAACGGCAAACTTCCTCATATATCTGTTGAAAAACTACGAATCAAAATCTCAAACAAAAAAGGCAATTAGTTTATTGTCAATATTCTTCCCCTCTTGACAACCTAAAACAATCTGCTAATATATTTTTACTTATGCTGAAAAGCCCAATAAGCACAGAAACGGGAAAGAAAAAAAGTATAGAGCCAACATACCCTCCTCCGGTAAATGCATACCCTAGTGAACAATTTAAACGATGTAGAAAGGCAGAAGAATGTGATCTTGCTTCTTTATGTTATTTCCAAGTCCCAAATCGGCCCGAATGCCCACGTCTCCCTCCTCAAGCCCGCAAATAAACTGCTATAATGAATAGCAATGAAAAAAAGAGTCTACTTGGTACTGATTTTGATTTTTATTGTCTTCGCCTACCTCCGTTTTTCCAACCTGCAAAACCGTGTTATCTTTGACTGGGATCAGGAACATTATGCTTATGAAATCAAAAATATTGTCCAGAATCATAAACTGACGTTAATTGGTCCCCGCGCCAACAATGATAAAGGCTTTTTTCTCGGCCCTTACTTTACTTACCTAATGATCCCCTTTTATTTATTAACCAACCTTCATCCCAACGGTTCACTTTATTTTCTAATTGTCTATAATTTGGTTTTTTATTTTTTGAGTTTTTTCATTATAAAAAAATTTTTTGGGTCAAAACCAGCCCTGCTTTTTTTATTTATTTGGACGATCAACAATCTACTTGCCGGTTATGATGTTATTCCCTGGTGGCCGGTACTAATTCCTTTGGGAGTAATTCTTGTTTGGAAGTTTCTCTTTCAGAGAAACTGGTTGTTTTTGGGTTTAACTTTAGGTTTTTTTACCAATATTCATTTTCAATTTATCTTTTTGTTTTTCTTTAGCGTTGTTTTTATTTTATTAGCCTCTAATAAAAAACAAGAATTGCGCTGGAAACAAATCGCCCTAACTGTTACGGGATTTTTAATTACTTTATTACCACTTATTTTTTTCGATCTCCGTCATAATTTTTTAAACTTAAAACTACTTATAAACTTTTTTACACCAGGAAAAGGTCAAATCGCTTCTGATTATTTTGCCTGGACTCCGGTGTTTACCAATTTTCTCCAACCGCTAATTTATTTAAAAAGTGAAGTCCTGATGACCATTTTTTTTCTAATATTTGCCGTTGTTGCTTTTCATCTTTATAAAAAATCCAAAAAAGAATTAAAAACTTTTTATTTAAGTATGCTTATTCTCTGGCTGATAACTCCACTTTTTTTTGCTTTCTATGGTAAACGACCGTCAGAATATTATTATGTTTTTCTTTATCCTTTTATCACCATTACCATGGTCAACTTTTTATTGTCTTTTAAAAACAAAAACTTAGAGAGAGGTCTGATTATTTTAGTTTTAGGTTACTTGATGATCGCCAACTGGCCGCTTCTTAAAAATAATTTAGGAAATAACGATTACGGACTGGCAAACAAAAATCAAGTTATCCAGGAAATCAAAAAAAATACTACCGCTGAAAAAATCAGCATTATTTACAACGTACCTTTGGGGAGAGATAACGGTTTTAAATATCTGATCGAATATTATGGCATGAAAGATGAAGGCGGACCCAAGTTTGAAATCGTAATTCCGGCCGATAACCAATGTAAATTCAAAGCAGGAATAATTGGATTGAAATATGAATAACATCACTGTTGTCATTTGGGCTTATAATCAGGAAAAAAATATTGGAGACTGTATTCGATCGGCAAAATTACTCACGGAAAATATCATTTTGATCGATTTGGAAAGCACTGATCAAACAGCAATAATTGCTAAAAATAATCATTGTCAAACAATCTCTCATCCGAATTTAAAATTCGTGGAACCGGTACGCGAATTTGGCATCTACCAGACAAAAACCGACTGGGTTTTTATTCTTGATGCTGATGAAAGAATTACACCGGAAATTGCCGCCGAAACAAAAAAATTAATTGGGACAACAGCGTTTTTTTATCTTCCTCGCAAAAATATTTTTAGCGAAAAAAAATGGTTTAAACACGGCGGTTGGTGGCCGGATTACCAAATCAGGATTATCAATAAAAAATATTTTGTCAGCTGGCCAAAAACCATCCACTCGACTCCGGTGATCAAAGGTGAAGGCGGTTATTTTAAAAATGCACTTTTGCATTTTTCCCACAAAAACCTGGAAAAAATGGTTAAAACCACGCTTATTTTTGAAGATCAAGAATCGGATTTACTTTTCGTGGCAAATAAACCTGTTAATACTTTAACTTTTTTTCGAAAATTTTGGGGAGAACTTTTCCGCCGGTTGATTAAAAACAGGGGGTTTCTCGACGGCAGTGTTGGTATAATTGAAAGTATTTACCAGGCTTTTTCCAAGACGATTACCTATCTGTTTTTATATGAAAAGAAAAATTGCCGCTCTTTATAACCCCTACCTTGATACGCTCGGCGGTGGCGAAAAACACATTCTTTCGATTTTGAAAGTACTGGAAGAAGCAGGTTATCAAATCGACGTTTTCTGGGATCAGAATTTAGCTATAGAAATTAAAAAAAGATTTAATCTCACTTTTTCTACACTAAAGTTTTTACCAAATATTTTTCGCGCCTCTTTTGTGGAAGCTTTAAATAAAATACCGATTTTAAAAAACTTCGATGTTTTTTTCTATGTTACCGACGGCAGTTATTTTTTTTCCTCTGCCAAAAAAAACTTTGTCTTTTGCATGGTCCCTAACAAAAACCTTTATCATTTAAATTTTGCCAATCGATTAAAAACCCTTAACTATAAATTTATTGCCAATTCCCGGTTTACCGCTTCTTGGCTGAAAAAATGGGGAGTAAAAAGCCAGGTTATTTACCCTCAGCTTGATGATTGTTTTTTAAACAGTAAAAGTGAGCAAAAAACCAATTTGATTTTATCGGTTGCCCGATTTTTTCCCCATCTACATTCCAAAAAACAGGAAATACTCATCACTACTTTTAATCAACTAGTTAAAAAAGATTCCCGTTTTTCCCAGTGGAAGCTAGTACTTGCCGGCGGATTAAACCCTGTTGATAGTAATTATTTTAATACTCTAAAAAAAAGTGTCAGCAGCAATAAACAAATTCAACTTTTGCCGAATCTCTCTTTTGCCGAACTTTTTAATTACTATCAAAAAGCACGTGTATTTTGGCATTTTGCCGGTTACGGCATTGACGAGAATTTACATCCGGAAATGACCGAGCACTTGGGAATTACACCACTTGAAGCCATGTCAACAGGCGGTATTACTTTTTGTGTTAATGCCGGAGGACCAAAAGAGATTATCAAAGATGGAATTAATGGGTTTCTTTTTCAAACACAATCGGAAATCATCAAAAAAACTATTTCCATCATCAATAATGAAGAACAACAAAAAACAATTATTAAAAATGCCAAACAATTTGTAAAAGAAAATTTTAACACAACAGTTTTTAAAAAAAATATTGCCGAAAATATCACCCGCCTCATATAACCGGGCCGGTTATATGAAGGCCAATATGAAGCAATAAACAAAATATGGAAAAAAATATTTCTGTTATTATCCCCGCTTATAAAAATACAACTTTGCTTTTAAAAAATTTGCAGATTAACTATTCTTTTTTAAAAGATTGTGAAATTATTATCGTCAACGATGATCCTCAAACTCCGCTCAAACCTTATCTTAAAAAATATCCGGAGATTAAGGTCATCGAAAATGTTCAAAACCTAGGATTTAGCAAAACGATTAACTTGGGAATTGAAAGTGCCGCTTGCGATTATTTATTATTGCTAAATACTGACGTCGTGCTTAAGAAAATTAATCTTGAACGTTTGCAGGAAGTTTTCTCCAAAAGTAAAAGGCTTTTTGCGATCAGTTTTTACCAAATAGAAAATAATCATCAAGTATCTGGGAAAAACCGGATTTACTGGGAAAAGAATATATTTCAGCATCAAAAAGCGACTGATTTAAAAACAGGGATTACTGCTTGGGCAGAAGGTGGAGCGGGAATTTTTGATAAAAAAAAACTCGTTTCACTTGGTGGTTTTGACCCGATTTATTCACCTTTTTACTGGGAAGATATTGACCTTTGTTACCGCGCTTGGAAAGCGAACTTTACAATTTTTTTCGATCCGGAAACCCAAGTCTATCACCAACACGAATCCACCATCGGTAGATACTTTCCCAAAAAGATAAAAACTATTGCTTTAAGAAACCAGTTGATTTTTATCTGGAAAAATATCACTGATCAAGAATTAATTAACGCTCACCGAAAAAATCTATTAAGCATCTTTTTTTCTTTAATCAAAGATTCCGGATTAACCGCTGGAAAAAGTTTTTTCCAGGCAGTATTATTATTACCGGAGATTTTGCGAAAAAGACAAGCTCAAAAAAAATCTTATCAAAAAACAGATCAGGAAATATTGGAGATGTTTTATAAATATGTTTAAAAATAAATTAACCACAAAATCAATCTTGCTTTTAATCGTTTGTCTTTCTTTATTTTTTAACCTTTATAAAAAAGATGTTTCTCCTCCCGGTTTTAATGCCGATGAAGCAGCCTTCAGCTATAATGCTTACTCCATTGCTCAAACCGGTAAAGACGAATACGGAACTTTTCTCCCCCTAAGGCTTAAATCTTTTGGGGATTATAAGCTGCCATTTTTTACCTATTTTTCCTTGCCGTTTATTAAATTATTAGGACTCTCTGAAACCACTGCCCGCTTGCCTAATACTTTTCTGGCAGTACTTTTTCCTTTGATAATTTTTTTTCTGGTGGAAGAACTGTTTTCTCAAAAAGCCGTCAGTTTACTGGCAAGTTTTTTTACGGCTGTTTCTTTAGGATTAAATTTAGTTGGCCGTCACACCCACGAAGCCTACTTGGCCAGTTTTTTAATTAGTTTGGGATTATTATTTTTTTTGCGGACATTAAAAAAAACCACTCTCATTAATCAACTCTTATTTTTCTTAACCATGATTGCCGCTCTTTTTACCTACCATTCTAATCGAATTCTTATTGGCACCTTTTTTTTGCTGGCTGGTTATTTTGTGTTTATTAAAAAGAAATTAAAGTTTAGGTTTTTAGTAATTTTTGGAATCTTGATCATTGGTTTTTTGGCAACCGATGTTTTTTATGCGCCGGCTCGAGTAAATAATCTTTTTTTCTTTAAAGACCCGGGTTTTACTTTAAAAATTAATGAACTCAAAGGTGAAGGTCAAGGATTATTTTTTAACAAATTAACTGTTGGCATTAAAGACATCGTTGACGATTATTTTTCCTATTTTTCACCCCAGTTTTTAATGACTAGCGTTATTAACAGCGACACTAATTACCGTTTTGGTTTTCCCGGCATGGGATATCTGAATGTGATCGAATACTTAGGAATATTTTTAGGCATTTATTTTTTATTTAAAAATAAAGAAAAATACCGCTGGGTATTACTGACGGTTTTATTTACATCTCCGGTCGCCGCTTGCCTTGCCTGGCAAAAATCTGCCATTACCCGTTCTTTTTTTATCTTAATACCGCTACTTATTACTTCCGCATACGGACTGATTTATTTTTTCCAAAATCTAAAAAAGCAAAAATATTTTTTGCCGCTTTTAGGATTTTTTACAGTTGTTTATCTGTTTTTCTTTGTTTATAACTGGAGTTTTTACTTTTTTCATTATCCCAAAAGGGCATTGGTAATTAATGCCTGGCAACCGGGTTATTCAGAACTGGTTAGTTACGTCAAAAAAAACTATAACAATTACGATAATTTTTATATTACCAAAGACAACGGCATGCCTTATATTTTTTTCTTGTTTTACCTACAATATCCGCCGGAAAAATATCAAAAACAGGCAAGTTTAAGCACTCCGGACAAATATGGTTTTGGTCAGGTGGAAAAATTTGACAAGTTTATTTTTCATTTTCAATCGCCGCAACAAGTTAAAAAAAGTGTCGTCATTGGTTCACCTGCAGACTTTAAAAACTTAAATAGCAAGGATTTTGATCCGGGGAAAATTCAAAAAATCAAAAGCTATAACCAGGAAATCTTCTGGATCTATGCATCTCAGTAAAAAACCACCATGGCAATATTGTAAAAAGCATGGATGAGTATCGGTAATACCAAACTTTTTCTTTCGAGGAAAACAAAGGAATTAACTAAGCTTAATAACAAATCCGTAATCATGAAAATAATCAAAGTATTTCCGTTGATCCTGGTATTGGTGAATAAGATCGGGACATGTAAAAAGAAAAACAAGATGCTGGAAAAAAAGGATGCGGTTAAAGCATTTTTCGATTCCGCATACAGTCTCTTTAATACAAAACCTCGGGAAAGAATTTCTTCGGAAATACCAGTGGCAATTGCCAAAACACATATTAATAAAATACTTTCAAACGCTTGATTTTTAAAAGAAATTACCCATTGATGGAATTTTAAATAATTAGCCAAAAATGCACTCGCCGCAAAAACTAAACCAATCCCCAATCCTAAAAAAAGATCTTGAAAAAAATGTTTTGATTTTAAACTAACAGCAGTAAAAAAGTTTTGTTTTTCGGTTTTTTTAATAAAAAGATAGACCGGTAAAATAAAAACTAAGGGTTTGGCAATTAGCTCGTCAAACCATTCGGGAAGATTGAAATTTGCTCGATAAACCGCCCAAATAATAAGAACGATTGCCCATAGGTTTAAAGTTTTTTGAGTTAACGTCACCGACTTTCTCATGGTAAAAACATACACCTTTTTAATACCTAAATCAAGTGAAAAGACAGATAATTATTACGTTTACATTCCTTTAAATATTAGATAAAGCCTTACTTTCATACATCTGCAGATTCGATAAATAATTTCTAAAGTTGGATTACTTTTTCCTTTTTCCAGTCGAACTAAATAGGTCCTGTCGATTTTGGAAAGCAGAGCTAATCCCTCTTGTGAAAGTCTGGAAAATCTTCTTGTCCTGATAATCTTTCTTCCCAATCTTTTATAAAAAAAATTTCCGCGCATGATGAGAAGATTAAGAAAAGCGGAAATTTTTTTCTATGTATTCTATGCTACAAAAAAAGACCTTCAGAGCATAAAGATAAAATGTTTTTTTGTTTGTTAATAAATTTACTCAAGAAAGTCTTTGAGTTTCCTGGCGCGAGTCGGGTGTTTAAGTTTTCTGATTGCTTTGGCTTCGATCTGACGAATCCTCTCCCGAGTGACTTTAAATTCTTTGCCTACTTCTTCAAGTGTCTTTGGTTTTCCGTCTTCCAATCCGAAACGCATCACTAGTACTTTTTTTTCGCGCGGCGATAAAGTCTCCAGCACTTTATTTAAAGCGTCTTTCAAAAGTTCTCGGGAAACTTTATCATAAAGTGATGGCTGATTTTGATCAGCAACAAACTGTTCTAAAGTCGCTTCTTTATCATCGCCGACAGGAGTCGATAAAGATTTTGGCTGTTGCGAAATTTTCATTAAATTTTCGATTTCGTCAACTGTCATTTGCATTTCTTTGGCAATTTCTTTAACCGATGGTTCTTTACCTAATTTCTGTGTCAGACGTCTTTGGGTTTTGTAGTAACGATTGATATGGTCAACCATGTGCACAGGAATACGAATAGTTCTGGATTGATCGGCAATCGCTCTGGTAATTGCCTGTCTGATCCACCAGGTCGCGTAAGTGGAAAATTTAAAGCCTCTTCTCCAATCGTATTTTTCCACACCTCTGATTAATCCCCTATTGCCTTCTTGAATTAAATCCAAGAAAGATAGTCTGCGACCCAAATATTTTTTGGCAATCGAAACTACCAAACGCAAATTGGATTTAATTAATTTATTTTTGGCTTTATTATCCCCTTTTTCGTACTTTTTCGCCAGTTGGATTTCCTGATCGAAAGTCAATAGCGGTGTCTTGCCAATTTCTTTCAAATACATTTTTATGGGATCAAGCGACTCTCCGTGTTTAAGGACAATCAACTGTTCTAATTCTTTTTCCATTTCTTCAAAAGATTTTCTGGAATCGTTTTCATCGTGATTAGATACAGTTTCAAAAATATCAATCCCTTTTTTTAAAGCTTCATTAAAAAAATCATCAATTTCATCAACGTGTTTTTCCGGTTCGCTGTAAACGAGAAGAATGTCGTCTTGAATGAGGAAACCATCGCTGTCGCCTTGTTTAAGTAGTTCTTTAAGACTTTTAGGCAGTTTGTGTTTTGTCATAGTCAATTTTACAATGCAGAGAGGGTTTTTTCCACTCGATTTAAACTTTCGTTTAGGTCTTTTAGCTGTTTTTCGTCACCGGTATCTTCTTTGGTAAGAATTTTTTTCAGTTGTCTTTTTAAGCTATTGGCTTTTAATTCATAAGCCAGTTTTTCCAGTTGCTTATCACCGATTTGAAAATGAGAAGCAAAAAGATAAACTTCATCAAAAACCGGCCGGAGTTGTGCCGGCAAAAGTTTGACAAATTCTTCCATTTGGTAGTCCAGATGAGTTTTTTGAAAAGTTGCCAGTTCCTCAAGTAATTTACCGTGGGCAACAACGTTTAAATCGGCAGCGCTGACAATTTCCTTAATCTGATTAAAAAGCAGATAAGGATTTTTGTCCTGCAAAATCAAACTCATAAAATATTTTTCGATAAAAACATCACGCTCTTCTATTTTTACGGTTTTTGTTGTTTTTTTTAACAAATAAGAACTTTTTTTGTTTTTGTTAAAAAAGTTTTTTCTGATTAAAGACTCAATACTGTTTTCCGCTACATCCAAGAGCGCCGCAGTTTTTTTAACATAATGCGATCTGACAATCGGGTTATGAATTCTTTGAATAAACTCCACGACTTCTTCAGCAATCTGTTTTTTGGCAAATGAACTTTCTTCCGGATATTTTTTTTTGGTTTCATTGATGATAAAATCGTAAATCGGAAGACTTTTGGCTAAGGTTTTTTTGAACTGAGCCAAATCTTTTCTCACTGCCTCATCCGGATCTTTGGCAAAATCAAAAGTCACGACATTAATGTCAAAATCTAAAAACTCCGCTTCATTGATGCCGCGCTTCATCGCTTCAATTCCTGCCGCATCCGAATCCAGGGTAAAAACCAACCGTTGGCAATATCTCTTTAATAGTTGCAGCTGTTCTTGGGTTACAGCTGAGCCTTTAATGGCAACAATGTTTTCTATTCCGTTTTGATAGGGAGAAATTACGTCAAATTCGCCTTCGACCAAGTAAACAAGATTATTTTTGCGGATCGCTTCTTTGGCCAAATGCAATCCAAAAACCATTTCCCGTTTATGGTAAATGTAGGTTTCTGGAGTATTAATGTATTTTGCCGCTTTTTCTTCCGGGTCAAGACTTCTGCCTGAAAAACCTACTACTACTCCCCGGCTATCACAAAGCGGAAACATTAATCTTCCCCGAAAACGATCGTAGTAACGGCCTCGATCGTTTTTTACCAATAATCCGGTTTCATTAATTTCTAATTCTGTAAAAGATTTTTTTTTAAGAAAATTAATCAGTGAATCCCAAGAGTTAGGAGAATAACCCAGTTGAAATTTTTCGGCAATTTTTAAATTAATACCGCGATTTTTTAAATAATCTCGGCCTTTTTCCCCTAATTTTGTTTTGTGAAGAATATATTCAAAGTAGCTCGTTGCCAAAGAATTTATTTTTAATAATTTTTCTTTTTTTTGCCAGCTTTTATCTTCAAATTCGAATTTTTTCAATTTGACCCCGGCTTTTTCCGCTAGCTGTTGCAAAGCTTCGGCAAAAGTAATATTTTCCCATTTCATCAAAAACTTAATCACATCACCTCCATCCTGACATGCTCCAAAACAGTGCCAGATCTGCCGGTCAGGAGAAATTACAAACGAAGGAGTTTTCTCATTATGAAAAGGGCAAACCGCTTTAAAATTCCTACCGGCTTTTTTAACGGTGATTAAAGAACCAATAAATTCCACGATATCAATCTTTTTTTTTACCTCATCTATCTGTGTCTCCATTTGTCACTGCTATTTTAACATTTTACCGTTGTTTTTTTATTTTTATTTTACTATCATGAAATTAATGCTTTACCTATCTCTTGACACCAATCAAATACGCGTCCTTTCTTTGAAGAAAACTTTGATGAATCAATACCGTTCTTCTTTCTTTGCTAAGAATTATCAAACCGATCTGATCAAAAAAGGCGAAATCATTAATCTGGATTTTATGGCCTCGGCGATCAAAGAAGTTTTAATTGCCTTACCTGATAATCAAGGCAAGGAAAAGGAAGTATTTTTAATTCTTCCCCAAGACTGTTTTGCTTTTTTAAGATCGCAAGTGCCAAAAGATATGGCCGCCTCGGCGCTCAACGCTTTTGTCAAAGACAAAATAAAAACCGAATTGAAAATTGATTTTGCAGATTATTTGATTGATTATTTTCTAATCAATAATCAGGCAAAAAATCATTTGAGTATTTTTGCCTTAAATAAACAAATTCTGCTTAATTATAAGAACGCTCTTGATCTTATTGATTTAAAAATTGTTAATGTTGTACCCGAATCGCTCTGCGCCTATAAATTGTTTGAAAAAACTTTAAGACCGGATAAAGAAGAAATTATCAGCTATGTTGATTACGAAAAAAATCAAATCAAAGGTTATTTTTATGATACTAATGGACTAACCGATGGAAAAACCTGGACTGTTAGTTTAGACAAAGATAAAGACATTCATTCCGTACTCAAAAGCAAGGCGGAAGAATATAAAAAACTGGATAAAAAAATCAACCGTTTGATCCTTTCGGGAAAAGAATCGGAAACTGTACGCCAAGATACTTTTACTAAAGCAGTTGGGATTTGGACTAATCCTTTAAAAAGAATTATTCCCAATTTTTACCAGGAATATTTGAAAATGCTGGTTTCCCAAAACCAAACTTTTCCGGTTTTGGAAGCAGATATTTGTTTAGGCGCTTTTATTTTAAGAAAAGAAAATAAAAATTTTTCTCTTTATAAAAAAGGTCTTTTTTCCAAAAAAATTAAAATCAATCTTCCTTTTAAAAAGGAATTGTTGATTGTGCTGGCAACAGCGATTGCTTCTTTTTTCATTTTTTATTTTTTCTATCAGCTGAAAATCCAGCTGCCGAATATCAAACTGCCGGATCTGACACAAACTAAGCAAATCACACCTACACCACTTCCAACACAAATTCCCTCACCTACTCCGACGCCAAATTTCAAAATTGCCGATTTAAAAATCAAGGTTTTAAACGGAACAGGGATTACCGGAAAGGCCGCAGATACGAAAAAAGTACTTAAAGATGCTGGATATGGTGAAATCCTTACCGGCAATGCCGATAACAACGAATATGAAAAAACCGTGATCAAAACCAAAAAACAATATGCAGCCGCAACCGCGATGGTGAAAAATACTTTAAAAGATTACGCCGCTCAACCAAAAACAGATCTTCTTGAGGATAAAGAAGCAGCTGATATAATAATCATCATCGGAAAAGATTTTAAGTAACCCCCGATTCTTTTATGGAAGATAATATTGAAGAGCTGCAGAGAAAAGTGGATGCCATTCTCCAAAAAGCTCATCTTGAACAAAAAAAACTGGAGATTGCCGAGTTGGAAAAACAAACTTATGCCACAACTTTTTGGCAAAATCCCCAGCAAGCCGCAGAAATTCTGAAAAAGATTACCGATCTTAAAAAAGAAACTGAAGAAATTGAAATGCTACAACTTTTATTTGCCGAAGGCGAATACAAAGAAGCAAAAAAACTGATTGATAAATACCAGATTTTGCTTTTTCTTTCCGGAGATTATGATAAGAATGACGCGATTTTTTCGATTCATGCCGGGCAAGGAGGAACTGAAGCGATGGATTGGTCAAATATGCTTTTTCGGATGTATACACGTTATTTTGAAAAAAAAGGTTGGAAATTTGAAGAAATCGACCGCGTCCCAGGAGAAGAAGCCGGAATAAAAAGCACAATACTTCACGTCAAAGGCCATTATGCTTACGGATATTTAAAAGCCGAAGCCGGAGTCCACCGTCTAGTACGTCAATCTCCTTTTAATGCTGATAAATTACGACAGACTTCTTTTGCTTTAGTAGAAGTTTTGCCAATGATCGAACAAAAAGAAATCGACCTCAAAGAAGAAGAGTTGGAATGGCAGTTTTATAGAAGCGGAGGACATGGCGGGCAAAATGTCAATAAAGTCGCCACTGCAGTACGTCTGACTCATAAACCCACCGGCATTACCATCACCTGTCAAACCGAAAGACAACAAGGCCAAAACCGGGAAAATGCTTTAAAACTCTTACGCGCCAAACTTTGGCAGATTGAACAGGAAAATAAAGCCAAAACTATCGCTACTTTTAAAACCGAAAAAATTGCTTCCTGGGGTAAACAAATCCGTTCTTATGTTTTACATCCTTATAAACTGATAAAAGATCTGCGCACGAATTATGAAGAAACCAATACCGACCAAGTCCTTGATGGCGACCTTGATCCATTTATCGAAGCCTACCTCAAAAAGAGTTTATAAAGTCATAAAGTTCGTAAAGTTATAAAACCAATTACATGTTTAATACTTTACAAACTTTATAAACTTTAAAAACTTTATAACTATAAAGCTTGTTTTTTCAAAAAAATCTTGCTATGCTTTTTACATATGAAAACATTTGAAGAAAATAATAATTTTAATAATACCGATAATAATCTTTCTTTAAAAAGTTTATTGGTTTTTTTAGCCGTAGCGTTATTTTCCGGAGCCGTTCTCGGATATGCTATTGCCAAGTTTTTACCGGTCAATAAAATCGTAAATACGGCAACCGGGATCAGTTCTACAAAAGCGGAAAAAACCATCGGAATTGCGGATAAAAAAACCTTTAAAGACCAAGCAGAAGGTACGTTAAGGGAAGGCGGGGTGGATGGAGAAGGAAATTTCCATTTGGAACGTCCCGGAGGCGTATCGCAAAATGTTTACTTGACCTCAACTACAGTTGATATGCTACCTTACGTAGGCAAAAAAGTACGTGTCTGGGGTCAAACTTTTACCGCGGAAAAAGCCGGATGGCTAATGGATGTAGGCTTAGTCGAAATCCTGCAATAATAATTGGTTTATAAAAAATGATTGTTTTTGAAAAAGTTACCAAAAAATATCCTTTAGGAAATTTTGCTCTACAAGAAACGTCTTTTGAATTAGCCGATAATGATTTTGCATTTCTAGTTGGCCCTTCAGGAGCAGGAAAAACTACTATCCTCCGTTTAATTCTGCGTGAATATTTACCCACTTCCGGATCGATTATGGTTAATGATTTTGATATTACGGATAAAAAATTTGTCCAAGTTGAAGAATTAAGACGCAGAATTGGTTTTGTTTTTCAGGATTTTAAGGTATTGCCGGAAAAAAATGTTTTTGAAAATATTGCCATTAGTTTAAAAATCTCCAATATTTCCCAACATAAAATTAAAGATGAAGTGGTTGCCGCACTCGAACTTGTCGGATTAAAACATAAGAGTCGTGTTTTCCCGATCCAACTTTCAGCCGGAGAACTCCAGCGAGTAGCAATTGCGCGCGCCATTGTTGGCTCACGAGATATAATTCTCGCCGATGAACCAACTGGCAACCTTGACCCAAAAACCTCCTGGGAAATTATGAAAATTTTCAAAAAACTGGAAAACAAAAGAACGATCGTTATTGCTACTCATAATATTGACATTGTCAATAGTTTAAAACGAAGAGTTATCTCTTTAAAAGAAGGAAAAATTATCAAAGACAACCGCAAAGGAGGTTATGACCTATGAACGAAATCCTTATATCTATTCGCCGCACTCCTTACCAATCACTGGCAACTTTTCTCGTACTTTTCATGACTTTGTTTTTATCGGCAGTATTAATTGTGGCATATGCTTTTTCCCACAGTCTGCTCGATTATGTAGAAACCCGACCCCAAGTAACCGCTTACTTCCAAACCAATATGACTGAAGAAGAAATTGTTAAAGTTAAAGATCAACTTATTGCTTCCGGAAAAGTTGCCTCCGTAAAATATATCTCCAAAGACGAGGCTTTTAATATTTATAAAGAAAGCAACAAAAATAATCCTCTGCTTTTGGAAATGGTATCTGCGGATATTTTACCTCCTTCACTGGAAGTATTTGCCAAGAAACCCACTTTCTTACCGGAAATTGCTGAGTTTTTCAAAAAGCAACCAGGGATCGATGAGGTAAACTTCCAAAAAGATATTGTCGATCGGCTTTTAAATCTGACCAATGTTTTGCGTCAAATTGGAATTATTTTTTTCTGCTTTTTAATTTTGATGACGATTATTGTTTTAACCACCAATACGCTTTTTAAAATTTCTCTCAAAAAAGATGAAATAGAATTATTGCGTTTATTGGGCGCAAGCAGATTTTATATTGAAAAACCATTTCTACTTGAAGGAACTTTCCTAGGAGTCTGTGCTTCTTTTTTTGCGTTTTTGATTTTAAGTGGAATACTTTTTTACTTTAATCCATTTTTAAGTTCTTACCTGAAAGGAATTAACGAACTTAATTTAATGATTTTTAATCTGAAATTAAGTATCTGGCCCTTAAATGAAATCTTTTTGGGAATAGTTTTGGGTTTAGTAACGCTTTTTGGAATTGTGATTGCCATCTGCTCCAATCTTCTGGCAGCTAACAAATATTTGAAATAATACTTAAGTTATAATTAGATTAGAATGAAGAAAAAAGTACTAATTTTTTTGTTAACATCAATATTTTTATTTAATAATTTTTCCTACGTTTATTCTGAAGACGACGGAACGATTCAAAATAGAATCAAAGAACTCGAACAAAAACTTACTGATGTCCGTCAGCAAAAAAACACTCTTTCTTCTCAAATCCAACTGATGGATACTCAAATTAAACTCACTGAATTAAAAATCCAGGAAACTGAAGACAAAATAACTCAGACCCAAAAAGAAATTGAAAACATTACAACAAGAATTGAGGGCTTGGACACTTCGCTTGACTATCTTTCAAAAACATTGCTTAAACGTATTGTTGATGGTTATAAAAAACGTGATGTTTCAATTTTTAATTTACTGCTTGACAGTGACAGTGCCGGTGATTTATTCAACCGGATCAAATATCAAAAAACCGCTCAGGAGAATAATCAAAAACTGATCGTCAAAGTTCAGGAACTGAAAAATAACTTTGAAGAACAAAAACAAAAACGCGAGGATAAAAAAATTGAATTGGATAATTTAAATAAAGTTTTAAATGAACAAAAAAATAATTTAGCCAGTCAAAAAAAAGCCAAACAAAATTTGCTTGCCGTTACCCAAAATGATGAAAGAAATTATCAACAGTTGCTTGACGAAGCACGACGGCAATTGTCTTCCTTTCGTTCATTTACTCAGGCCGGAGGTGGAGGGGTAATTGGGGCAAATGCTTTTGGAACAGGATCTGACGGCTGGTATTATTCACAACGTGATGCGAGGTGGGCAAATAATCGGATTGGTGCTTCAAGCGAAAACATCCTCGAAGTTGGTTGTTTACTTACGGATATTGCCATGGTGATGAAAAAATACGGAAATAATATGACGCCAGCAGATATTGCCGGAAATACTAGCTACTTTTTTTCCAACACCGCCTATATGCTTCACCCTTCTCGATTTGGCTGGCCTAATGGATTAAATTATTCGAATATTGATATTTCCTCGATTAAAGATGAAATTAATTCCGGACGTCCGGTAATTGCCGGAGTTTACGCAGGAGCTTATGGAACTCATTATATTGTTTTAAAGGCGATAGATGGCGATGATTTTATTATGCACGATCCTTATTACGGTCCAGATAAAAAATTTTCGGAACATTATAATAAATCTTCTATTTTTGTTGCTGGAGTCTTCCGTTGACCCTTAAATGTCGCTTATAGTACATAGACAGGTTTAATACGTTGCCTGTACGATAAAAATATGAAAACCATCAGAATTTTCTTCTTTATTTTAGTTTCGCTGTTTTTTATTCGTACTTTAATCTTTGCCGCTGACAAGGTCGAAGTGGCAATTCTTTCTTTTCCTCAGGAAATAACAAGCGGACAGGAATTTGATGTTGGTTTTACCGTCAAAAAAACCAACGCGCTTTTTGACAGTTTTTATTACAAAGGCAGACTGGGAATTACTGATTTTAGTCAAGGAGAAACATATAATATTCTGTCGGATAAATGGTTAAGCGATTCCTCTGCTTGGAACAATTATTTTTCCTCGATTTTAAATGAAAACGGAGTCGCAACGCTTACTGCCAAATTAAGAACTAAAACTACCATTGCCACTGGTACTGCCAATCTACAAATCCGCGTTAATTTAAACGGAACTAATTATGATTCTCCTGCGCAAACCATTACTATTAATCAAACCGTGCCAACAATTACTCCAGAATTATCCTCAATATTAACGCCAACACTTCTTCCTTCTACCAGCACACCAATCCCACCGACTCCGACTGCTTTAACTACACCAACAACTATCTATCAAGTTCCTACTAATAATGTATATATAAGTGAAGTGATGGTTTATCCTGAAACTGCCGATCAGGAATGGATTGAATTTTATAATAACAATGACTTTCCTGTAACATTGAAGGATTGGTATATTGACGATTTGGAAAGCGCCGGATCTTCTCCAAAAAAATTTTCACTCGATATTCAGGCAAAAAGTTATGAGGTTTATAATCTATCTTTTTCCATGTTTAATAATGACGGTGATCAAGTACGATTGTTGGATGCTAATAAAAATGTGATTGATAGTTTCGAATATGTTTCCTCTGATAAAAATATTACCTGGGCCCGCATAAATTTTGCCACGGATGAATTTTGCCCTCAGCAGCCAACAAAAAACCAAGTCAATTTTGATTATTGTTTTGACTCTCCTACTTCAACCGTTCAATCGTCTGTGACGACCACAAATATTCCTTCATTAAAACCCACTTTAACAAAAAGTTTAGTTTCACCGACAAAAATAAAAATAATCAATTCTCCTAAATTGGCAATAACTCAAATTGTAAAACCAAAAGGAATGGTATTGGGGACGACGGATATTTTAACTAATAAAAAAATCGGTAGCCCTTTAAATAAAAGCCTGTCTTTTCTTGGTACCGCTTTTCCTTTTTTGACAATTCTTTCTCTTTTCTTTAAAATGAAAAAATATGCTGCTGCGTAAAATAATTTATTATTGGTTACCGCTTTTTTTTTGGATGGGAATAATTTTTTTAGGCTCAAATCAAACTAAGGTTAGTATTAGCCCATCTTTGCCAGTAAACTTTGTTTTCTTTAAATCACTTCATTTATTGGAATATGCCATGCTCTATTTTCTTTGGTTTCGTGCTCTTTATTCCTACAATCCCCACAAGAAAAAACTGACTTTATATTTGTCTCTTGCTTTTTTTATCACTATTTTTTACAGTGGTACTGATGAATTTCATCAGTTATTTATTCCTACTCGCAATGGGTCAGTACGTGACATATTAATTGACTCACTAGGAATGATACTTATGTATTTGGGAATTAAAAAATTTTTTCCTTTCGTAAAAAAGATTTTATGAAAAATTTTGTTGCCAAAATCCGTCATTTATTTATCCCTCATGAAGGAAATAATTATAAAGCTAAAGCTCTTCATCTGGATTTTTTAAGTGTTTATTTAGTACTGGCGATTTTTTTGAGTTTTGGCTATAAAAAACTGGGCGGTAATCTAAACGTCTTAGGATTTGCCACAGATATTACTACGGAAAAATTATTTCAACTGACTAACGAACAAAGGCAGAAAGCCAATCTTAACCCTCTCACCTATAATGAAAAACTGAGCGCTGCCGCTTACAAAAAAGCCGGTGACATGTTTAAAAAGAATTATTGGGCACATTACGCGCCTGACGGCGCTGCTCCTTGGGATTTTATTTTAGGAGAAGGATATCAGTACGAATACGCGGGAGAAAATTTGGCGAAAAACTTTCTCTTTAGTCAGGGAGTAATTGATGCCTGGATGGATTCATCAACTCATAAAGAAAATATTTTGCGCTCAAATTATGCCGAGGTCGGCTTTGCAATTGTTAACGGTGTTTTAAATGGGGAAGAAACGACCTTAGTGGTTCAAATGTTTGGCAAACCAACAAACTACGCGATGACAAAATCCGACAATTTACCCGCCGAATCGGCGGGCCAACAACTAACAAACTCTAACTCCAATGTCCTTGCTAAAGAAACAAAAAATTATTTGCCGGCAAAAAAAATCGCTTTTAATCTTGATTTGCTTTTTTTCGTCGGATTATTTGGAGTACTTTCAATTGATCTGTTTTTTGCCACCAGATTCAATATTATTCACTTAAAAAACAAGAACTTTCCTCATTTGGTTTTTTTCGCTTTTATCATCTTAGGATTGCTTTTTCTGAAAAAAGGCAGCATTATTTAAATTAACAAATGAAAACTTTTGCTCACCATATTCAGCAGGAATTTAAAAATCATTTGGTTGATTATTTGATCTTAATCACTTCGGGAATTGCACTTTTAATTATCTTAAATCTATTCCAAGGTCAGCACGCCGCCCAATTTGTCTTTCTTTTATTTTTTATTTTCTTTTATATGATCTGGGGAATCTATCACCACTATGCCCAGACTAAAAAAATCGACTATAAAATTATGATAGAATATATTATCTTTGGATTTATTACGATTTTTCTTTTGAAAATTATCATTTTGCCCTAAAGTTATGAAAGGAGTCATTCTTGCCGGAGGTTTGGCAACACGTCTTTATCCGCTTACTTTTGCGACAAATAAACATTTGTTACCGGTCTACGACAAGCCGATGATTTATTATCCCATTCAAACCTTGGTTAAAGCGGGAATTAAGGAAATTATGATTATTGTTTCCGGACCACATGCCGGACATTTTATTCCGGTTTTGAAAAACGGGTATGAATTTGGAATCAAACATTTGGAATTTGCCTACCAGGAAAAACCCAATGGCGGAATTGCCGATGCCCTGAGTCTGGCAGAGGATTTTTCCGAAAATAAACCTATTACCGTAATCTTAGGTGACAATACTACTGATGCGGACATTACTCAACCTGTCAACTCTTTTAAAGATGGAGCGATGATTTTTTTGAAAGCCGTTCCTGATCCTCAACGTTTTGCCGTCCCCACTTTTAACTCTCAAGACCCGAAAAAAATCGTTGGCTTGATTGAAAAACCAAAACAACCGGCCAACAATTTTGCCGTGACCGGACTTTATATGTATGACAACCAAGTTTTTGACAATATTAAAAAATGCCAGCCTTCAGATCGTAACGAATTGGAAATTACTGATGTCAACAACTTTTACGTGGAAAAAAATCAGCTTTATTGGACAGAACTAAACGGATACTGGTCTGATGCCGGTACTTTTGACAGTCTTCTGGCAACCAACAATTATTGGGCAAACAAAAAAAATCATTAATAATTCTGTTAGAATAAAATTATGGATACGACTCAACTTTTACTGACTGTGGTTTTAAGTGTTTCCACAATTCTTTTAATCATTATCGGTATCCAACTGATCTTTGCTTTAAGAGAAATCAGGTTTACTTTAAAAAAAGTTAACGCCATTGTCGACGGCTTTGAAAAACTGGGGATTTCTTTTGAACATAATTTCAGTGAAGTTTTTGGTTTTGTCGGTGCCGTTAAAACTATTTTTAAAACCCTTGATTTATTAACTAAAAAAAATGGCAAACTCAATAAGTGATAAACATCACAAATCTAATTTCTGGATGGGATTTGCTTTCGGCAGTGTAATGGCAGGTCTGTCGATCTATGCTTTTGGAACCAAGAAAGGCCGCGAGCAATTAAAAAAAATCCTCGAGTTAACGGAAAATATGGGGGAAGATTTCGACGGAGTTTTGGATTTATTAAGACAAGAGTTCAAAGACAAAGATCTAGCTGATGGAATCCAAAAAATATCCGAGAGCTTTGAAAAACACCTCAGCCCGGAAACAAAAAAGAGTTTTAACCTTTCATCGGTGATTAATAAGATCAAAAATTTAAATTCATCACATAAGCAAAAATCAGTCAAAAAATTTTTTGTTAAGGAAAAATAAATTAGATCAATAAATGCCCTTGACTTTTATATGGGTGTTTTGTATAGTATAATAGTTTTTTTCCCCTCTTAAATAAATTGAGGGTTTTTTTATTGTTAACTAAATAATTCTTTAAAATCGATGACAAAATCCAGCCAAAATCCTAAACCTGTTCATGAAATTCTCCTCGGGAAAAAAGACCAGAACCTCGACAAATTTGACCTCATTGAAATTCAGAAACAATCTTGGGACAAGTTCATTAATAAAGATTTAGTGGAAATACTTAATGAATTTTTCCCAATTGAAGATTATACCGGAAAAAAATTCACCCTTTATTTTGAAGAACTTTATTTTGGTGAACCCCAACACACGCTTGAACTTTGTCAACAGAAAAAAATTACTTATGATATTCCTGTTTATTTAAAATTAAGACTGGTTAATAAAAAAACCGGCACGGAAAAAAAACAAGACGTTTACTTTTTCAATCTGCCAAAGATGACTGATCGAGGCACTTTTATTGTCAATGGTATTGAAAGAGGAATTATCAATCAGATTGTTCGCTCTCCTGGCGTCTACTTTACTGCGGAAATCGATAAAACCACCGGCCTCACTCTTTATAACGCGGAAATTCGACCTTATATCGGAGCTTGGCTTGACATTACAATCAACAAATATAATTTAATCGAAATGAAAGTCAATAAAAAAAGAAAGTTCTTAGCTTCCATTTTCTTAAAAACCTTTGGAAATTTAAATAATAATGAAATTGCTTCTCATTTCAAAGATGTTAATGCCAATTTGCTGGAAAAATACCTTGCCCCTACTCTTAAAAAAGACAATATTAAAAGCAAAGATGAAGCCGTTCTGGAAATTTATCGCAAAATTCGTCCAGGGGAACCTTTGATCTTGGATAATGCTTACGAAACAATTAACAATCTTTTTTTTAATCACCGCCGTTATTCGCTTTCCGACGTCGGCCGTTATAAAATCGATAGGAAATTGAAACTGCAAACTCCAATCATTAAAGAAAATTATCTTTTAAATCAAGAAGACATTATTGCTACGATCAAATATCTAATCAATTTAACCAATAACAAAGGCGAATTTGATAATATTGATCATTTGGGTAACCGCCGTTTAAGGACAGTAGGTGAACTGGTAAGTATGTACGGAATTCGTGTCGGCATGGTCAGAGTCGAAAGGGAAATTAAAGAAAGAATGAGTCTGGTTTCAGGAGAAACTAATGTTCTTCCTTCTCAAGTTGTCAATTCTAAACCGTTAATTGTCGCCATTAATTCTTTTTATCGCACTAGCCAACTTTCGACCATTATCGATCAAACTAATCCTTTATCGGAAGTCGATAATTTAAGAAGAATTACTGTCGGCGGCCCGGGCGGAATTGAAAAAGACCGCGCCTCCTTCTCGATCCGTGATATTTCTTCTTCCCAATATGGAAGAATTTGTCCGATTAGATCTCCGGAAGGACCCAATATTGGTGTTGTTACTTACATGGCACTTTATGCACGTGTCAATCAATATGGATTTTTGGAAACTCCTTACTACAAATTGATCAAAGAAAAAGTTAACGGAAAAACTAAAGTAAAAGTCAGTAACGAAATAACTTATATGCAAGCGGATGATGAAGAAAAATATTACATTACTTCCAACAACGTAGCGATTGATGAAAAGAATTATCTTACCGACGAATATGTGGTTTGCCGTTACCAGGGAGAAATCGTGGAAATCCCTGTCGAAAAAGTTGATTTAATTGATATTTCCCCCCGCCAGGTAGTCGGTGCATCAGCCGCTTTAATTCCTTTTTTGCAAAACGACGATGCTTCCAGGGCTCTGATGGGAACTCACATGCAATGTCAGGCTGTACCTTTAGTTAGACCATCTGCTCCTATCGTGGGAACCGGCATGGAGAAAAAAATTTCCGCAGCTTTAAATCGTACTATTGTCGCTCCTGAAGATGCAGTTGTCAGCTATGTTGATGGACAAAAAGTAATTCTTAAAGGTAAAAGCGGAAAAGAATACAAATATTCTTTGGAAAGATATATCCGCACTAACAAAGACGTGGTTTTTGACCAAAGACCAAGAATTGAATTAAAACAAAAACTTAAAAAAGGCGATATTGTCGTTGACGGACCTGCTTCTGACGAAGGCAACTTAGCTCTTGGACAAAATCTTGTCGTTGCTTATACGTCGTTAAACGGACTGGGCTATGAAGATGGTTTTGTTATTTCCGAAAGAGTAATCAAAGAGGATTTGTTAACTTCCATTACGATGGAAGAATTCATTTCCGATTTAGTTGACACCAAATTGGGACCGGAAGAATTGACACGTGATATTCCCAACGTCCGCGAAGAAGTATTGGAAAATCTGGATAAAGATGGTCTGATTACAATTGGAACCAATGTCCAAGGCGGCGATATTTTAGTTGGTAAAGTGGCTCCTAAAGGTGAAAAAGAATTAACCGCTGAAGAAAGATTGTTACGCGCTATCTTTGGAGAAAAAGCTAAAGATGTCAAAGATACTTCCCTGCGCGTTCCTTACGGTAAACGGGGAACAGTTGTCAACCTGGAAATGATTGATTCTAAAAAAGACCCTAATGAACTTGAACCAAGTGTTTTGAAAAGAATGATTGTTAACACCGCTCAGTTAAGAAAAATTTCCGTTGGCGATAAGCTTGCTGGACGTCACGGAAACAAAGGTGTAATTTCCAAAATCTTACCTGAATGGGATATGCCTTATCTTGAAGATGGAACTCCGGTTGATGTCATTCTTTCTCCTCTTTCTATTCTTTCAAGAATGAATTTGGGCTCTTTATTTGAAACATTATTAGGTTTAATTGCCGACAAAAATCATACCCGAATTTCCGCTCCGATTTTTGAAAAAATCAAAGAAGAATTTATTTTCAGCGAACTGAAAAAAATCGGACTGCCGGTAAGTGGAAAAATGAAACTTTACAACGGCCAAACCGGACAACCATTTGACAAAGATATTTTAGTCGGAGTCGGCTACATCATGAAATTGATCCACATGGTGGAAGATAAGTTCCACGCCCGTTCTGTTGGACCTTATTCCCTTGTCACTCAACAACCTCTTGGTGGAAAAAGCCAAATGGGAGGACAAAGATTTGGAGAAATGGAAGTCTGGGCACTCGAATCACACCGCGTTCCGGCTACTTTACAAGAAATGCTGACGATTAAAAGTGATGATGTCCGAGGAAGAACAAAAGCTTTTGAATCGATTATTAAAGGAATTGATATTCCTCAATCAAGTGTTCCGGAATCTTTCCATGTTTTAATTAAAGAACTGAATGCGCTCGGGTTATCAATTGATTACATCAAATAATTTATTATGGATGATCAGAATTTGGTTGAATTTTCCGGATTAAGAATTAGTCTCGCTTCACCTGAAAATATTTTAAAGTGGTCATGTGGCGAAGTCGTAAAACCGGAAACAATCAATTACCGGACTTTTCGGGCTGAAAAAGACGGACTTTTTGATGAAAGGATTTTTGGACCGACAAAAGACTATGAATGTTATTGTGGCAAATACAAAAGAATGCGTTATAAAGGCATTGTTTGTGACCGCTGTGGCGTAGAAATCACCACTTCCGCTGTCAGACGTGAACGCATGGGTCACATCAAATTAGCCTCTCCTATCGCCCATATCTGGTATTTTAAAGGTCCGTCATCTGTTTTAAGTACAGTGATTGATATTCCTACTCAAGCTTTGGAAAGAATTATTTATTTTGCTCTTTATTTGATTATTGACATTAATAAAGAAAAACAAAAAAAATCCGTTGACATTATCGAAGACCACCGTAAAACTGAAATGGAAGAATTGGAAAAAGTCTTCAGTGAAAATAAAGAAAAAATTGAAGCCGATTTCAAAAAACAAATCGACGCTTTAGCCAAAAGAATTACTAATAAAGAACAGTTGGAAATCGCCAGACAGGAAATTGATTTTAAATTAAGAGAACAATTGAAAATCACCACGGACAAATTTGCCGAGACCAAGATGCAAAAGAATTCCTTCTTTGAAAGATTAACAAAGCTGATAAAAACTTTAAAACCTTTGGAAACCATTGAAGAAGATGATTATCTGTATTTAAGAGAAAAAGGTGCGGAAGAATTTTTGAAAGTCGGCATGGGTTCAGAGGTGGTTTTTGAAATTCTCTCTTCTATGGATATTGATAAGCAATATGCCGAATCTTTAAAAGCTTTAAATGAAGCCAAAGGCGACCGTAGAAACAAACTGGTTAAAAAAGTGAGAGTTTTAGAATCATTTATCAAAGCCAAAATTGAACCAAAATGGATGGTGCTAACTGTCCTGCCGGTAATTCCTCCGGATTTGCGCCCTGTTGTCCAACTTCCCGGTGGAAAATTTGCCACTTCGGATCTGAATGATTTTTATCGCCGCGTTATCAACCGCAATAACCGTCTTAAACAACTTATTGATTTAGGAGCGCCGGAAATTATTTTGCGCAATGAAAAAAGAATGTTACAGGAAGCAGTTGATTCGCTTATTGATTTACAAAAATCACGTGGACGCAGTCGCACTCAAGGTGCTGCTTCAAAAGTTCATAAATCACTATCTGACGTTTTACGTGGCAAGCAAGGACGTTTCCGCCAGAACTTACTGGGAAAAAGAGTCGATTATTCCGGACGTTCCACGATCATCGTTGGTCCGGAATTAAAAATCAATCAATGCGGTATTCCCAAAGAAATGGCTTTGGAACTTTTTAAACCATTCTTGCTCCACGAAATTATTATTCGTGGTTTAGCTCCTAATATTAAAAGCGCCAAAAATTATCTGGAAAAAAAAGAGCCGATTGTTTATGATATTTTGGAAGAGCTGACTAAAGATCATCCAGTGATTTTAAATCGTGCGCCAACCTTGCATAAACTTTCCTTACTGGCTTTTTATCCGGTTTTGACCGATTCTTATGCGATAAAATTACATCCCACAGTCTGCGCCGGTTATAACGCGGACTTTGATGGAGATGCCATGGGTGTCTTTTTACCGCTTTCTCAAACTGCGATCACTGAAGTGAAAAGTCGTATGATGCCATATAGCAATTTACTCAAGCCGGCTGATGGATCACCAATTGTTTTACCAAATAAAGAAATGGCTTTAGGTTGTTACTATCTGACAACTTTCGACAACCAATATACCAATCTCAAAGACGAAGAATTAAAACTCTTTAGTGATAAAGAAGAAGCAATGAAAGCTTTTCAATTTGACACCATTAAATTAAGACAACCGGTTTGGGTCAAAATAAATAACCAGGTTTTAAAAACATCTATCGGAAGAATTATTTTCAACGATGCTTTACCTGAAGAACTTCAGTACATCAATGAAGAAGTCAAAGCCTCAGATATCAAAAATATCGTCATGAGGTCAATGAAAATTTTCCCTGAGGAAAAAGTCGGAGAAATTATTGATCAGGTTAAAGACGTGGGATTTTTTGCCGCCACTTCAGCCGGAGGTTTATCTGTTTCCATTTTTGATTGTAAAATCATTGACGAAAAACAAAAAATTGTCGATAGCACTCAAAAAGAAGTGGAAAAAATCGAAACCAATTATCAACAAGGTTTGTTAACTCTTGATGAGAAAAGGCGTTATTCCAATAAATTATGGATTGATACTACGGAAAAATTAGCTGATAAAACTTGGGCCGCATTGGATGAAGAAAATCCTGTTAAAATCATTATTAAATCTGGAGGCGCACGCGCTTCCCGAGAACAGCTTAAACAACTGTCAGCTATCAAAGGTTTAGTGGTTGATCCTTTAGGAAAAATTATCGAAGTACCAACCAAATCCAATTACCGTGAAGGTTTGTCAATTTTTGAATATGTAATTTCTGCCCGCGGTGCTCGCAAAGGTTTAACCGACTCGGCTCTGAAAACCGCTGATGCCGGATATTTAACCCGTAGACTGGTTGATGTTTCCCACGATATGATTGTCAGGGAAGAAGATTGTCAAACAAAAGAAGGATTGTTAATTAGCGTCCAAGACACAAGAAACGATAAATTCCTTGATCGGATCAAAGGACGCTTTTTAAGCCATGATGTTTTTAATAGTGGCAAAAAAATAATTGCTAAAGAAGGCGACTTAATCGACGAAGAAAAAGTCAAACTCTTTGAAAAAGAAAAAATAAAAGCGGTTACTGTCAGATCTCCTCTTTTCTGTCACTCAAAACACGGAGTCTGTCAGAAATGTTACGGAATCGATCTTTCTACCCGTAAGTTAGTGGATATCGGTGTTCCAGTCGGCGTAATGGCCGCTCAATCGATCGGTGAACCCGGCACTCAGCTCACCATGCGTGTCCGCCATTTTGGAGGCATTGTTATCTCCGACGTAACACAGGGTTTACCACGAGTTGAAGAACTTTTTGAAACACGCACTCCCAAAATTGTTTCCCCGATTGCGGAAATTGATGGAAAGGTAATGATTCAGGAAGATACTCAAAAGGAAATTTATAACTTAAAAATCGAATCGTTAAATAAAGAAAAACCCCAAGTACAAGAATATGTAATTCCTCAAAGTCAAAAGCTTAAAATCAAAGATGGCGATTTAGTGACGCAAGGAACTGTGCTTTCTGAAGGTTATCTTGACGTCCACGACGTCTTATCGATCAAAGGTTTAAGGACTGCTCAACAATATCTGGTTGACGAAATTCAAAAAGTCTATGAATCTCAAGGAATTGCGATTCACGACAAACATTTTGAAGTCATCGTAAGAAAAATGAGTGATAAAGTGATTCTTGAAGATGAAGGCGACACTTCATTTATCAAAGATGAAGTCGTTTCCAAAATTAGATTTGAAGAAGAAAACAAACGCATTCTGGCTCAGGGCGGAAAACCAGCTGTCGGTAAAATTTCCATTTTAGGAATTACTCGTGCCGCCATTTATACTGATTCTTGGTTGTCTTCAGCATCATTTGAACAGACAACCGGAGTCTTAAGCAGCGCCGCCATCAAAGGCCAGGTAGATGACTTGTTAGGCTTAAAAGAAAATGTTATAATAGGCAGATTGATACCTGTCACTAAGGAATTAATTGATAAATATTACAATAAATTTTTAAGTAAATATGCCCACAATCAACCAACTGATCAAAAAAAAGAGAACGATAAGGGAAAAGAAATCGAGAGCAGTAGCTCTGAAAACAAGCTTTAACGCTCTTAAAAGAAAGTATGTTCCCACCAATAACTCGATGAAAAGAGGAGTTTGTACTGTCGTACGTACGATGACTCCGAAAAAACCAAATTCGGCTTTACGAAAAGTGGCGAGAGTCAGGCTTTCCAATAAAATGGAAGTCACTGCTTACATTCAGGGTATTGGTCACAATTTAGCAGAACATTCGATCGTTCTTGTCCGCGGCGGCAGGGTAAAAGATTTGCCAGGAGTTAAATATCATATTGTCCGTGGAAAATTCGATACTGCCGGAGTGGCTAATCGTACCAGTTCTAGGTCAAAATACGGCGCTAAGTTTGAAAAGAAAAAATAATATGCCTAGACACAACTATAAAAAAAATATTGCTAAAAATGATTCGGTTTATAAGAGTCTTGAAATTGCCAAATTAATTAACTATGTTATGGTTGACGGTAAAAAAACTGTTGCCGAAAATATAGTTTATTCAATGATGGAAGATTTGAAAAAAACTGACCCCGATCCTTTAAAAATATTTAGCCAAGCAATCGAAAACGCCTCACCAATTCATGAAGTAAAACCCCGTCGTCTGGGAGGAGCTTCCTATCTTGTTCCCACTGAAGTCAGAAAAGATAGGAAGTTATATTTGGCTTTAAATTGGATTGTTGATGCTGCCAACGCACGTTCCAATAAAGAATTTAAGAGTTTTGCCAAAAAATTAGCTGCGGAAATTCTTGATGCTTCTAAAAATCAAGGTCAGGCGATTGCTAAAAAAGCCCAGACCGAAAAGGTTGCCGATGCTAACAAAGCTTTCAGCCATTTAAAATGGTAAAATAAAAATTTAGGATAAATTTTCTATGGCCCAACAAAGTGTTATTACTAAAAATCGTAACGTTCCTCTTGATAAAATCAGAAATGTCGGAGTGATTGCCCATATTGATTCTGGGAAAACCACTACTTCAGAACGTTTTTTATTTTATACAGGACGCAGTTATAAAATTGGCGATATTGATGAAGGCAATACCCAGATGGACTGGATGCCGCAGGAACGTGAACGTGGTATTACCATCGTCTCTGCTGCCACAACTACTTTTTGGAAAGATGTCAGAATCAACATTATTGATACTCCAGGCCACGTCGATTTTACCGCTGAAGTCGAACGCTCTTTAAGAGTACTTGACGGAGGTGTGGTGATTTTTGATGCGGAAGAAGGCGTCCAAAGTCAATCCGAAACTGTTTGGCGTCAGGCCGACAAATATAAAGTGCCCCGAATTTGTTTCATTAATAAAATGGATAAACTGGGCGCGGATTTTGACGCGACAGTTGAGGAAATTCGCGAACGTTTAGGCGCTAACCCCGCCCCTGTCACCTATCCTATCGGTAAAGAACAGGATTTTAAAGGCGTCGTTGATTTGATGGAAATGAAAGCACTCTATTGGGATAAAGATAAAGAAGGCACGGAATTTACAACTACTGAAGTCCCTGAAGAAATAAAAGAAAAAGCTTTGCAAATGCGCGCTAAGTTAGTGGAAAAAATTGCCGAAACCGACGATAAATTACTGGAACGCTATTTAAACAATCAGGAAATTTCCGTGGCCGAACTGAAAGCTGCTTTAAGAAAAGCCACAATTGCTTATAAAATTATTCCCATTTACGGCGGCACTTCTTTAAGAAATAAAGGCGTCCAACCGGTACTTGATGGAATTGTCGACTATTTACCATCTCCTGTTGATTTAAAAGAAATTAAAGGCTTGGATCCAAAAACCAATGAACCAGTGATTAGAAGCTTAACGCCTGAGGAAAAATTTTCCGCTTTAGCCTTTAAAATCCAACTTGATCCGCATGTAGGGAAATTAACTTATATCCGCGTTTATTCCGGGGTTTTGGAATCAGGCTCTTATGTTTATAATGTCAACCGCGACCGCAAAGAACGTGTCAGCCGCGTGCTTTTGATGCACGCCAATCAACGTGAGGAAATCGATAAAGCTTACTCAGGAGAAATTGTCGCTGTTGTCGGACCTAAAGATACACGTACCGGTGATACTTTAGCTGATGAAAATGCACCACTGATTTTGGAAAAAATTACCTTTCCCGAACCGGTTATTTCTTTGGCCATTGAACCAAAGACAAAAGCCGATCAGGAAAAATTATCTTATGCTTTGCAACGTTTGGCTGAAGAAGACCCGACTTTTAAAGTAAAAATCAATCAAGAAACTAACCAAACAATCATGTCGGGAATGGGAGAGTTGCATTTGGAAATTTTGGTTGACCGTATGAAGCGGGAAATGGGGATGAATGTCAATGTGGGAAAACCCCAAGTCGCCTACAAAGAAACAATTAAAAAAGCGGCTGACGGCGAAGGAAAATATATTAAACAAACCGGTGGCCATGGTCAATACGGTCACTGTTTGTTGAAAGTTGAACCGCTTGCCCGCGGTGAGGGTCTGAAATTTGTCAATAAAATTAAAGGAGGATCAATTCCTTCCGAATTTATTGGCTCAGTAGAAAAAGGTGTTGTCGAATGTGCGGAAAAAGGAGTTTTAATGGGCTTTCCTTTGGTCGATATGCAAGTTACGCTTTACGATGGAAGTTACCATGATGTTGATTCGTCTGATATTGCTTTTAAAATCGCTGGTTCTATGGGTCTGACTGCCGCTGTAAAAAACGCCGGTCTCACTTTGTTGGAACCAATCATGAAACTGGAAATTACCGTTCCGGAAACGTTCATGGGAGTAGCCATCGGTGATATTTCCAGTAAACGAGGAAAAATCTTAGGATCGGAAAAACGCAGTCGAGCAGTTGTCATCAAAAGTTATGTGCCCTTAGCCGAGCTTTCCGGTTACGCAACAATTATCAGATCTTTAACTGAAGGGCGCGGTATTTTCTACATGGAACCGTCACATTACGAAGAAGTACCTCAAAATATCTTAAGAGTAATGTTGGAAAAAAAATAAATTCAGGATGATATTTTAACTAACGTTTTTATCTGCGAGTTGGGAATATAAATTAAATTACCCTTCATGTCTTTTAAAACTAGAATTCTTAAAGTGATTTTCACTACTTTTCCTTCATAATTATCAATTTTTACTCTATCACCTACGTTACATTGATTTTCTACAATAATAAAAACTCCGGAGATAATGTCTTTGACCAAAGACTGCGCGCCAAAAGATAAAGCCAAACCGATTATTCCCGCTCCGGTTAAAATCGGACCTACATCGACTCCTAATTTAATTAGGATAAAAATAAAACTCAAACTAAAAATCACTACGCCTGTACTGTTTTTGAGTAACGATCTTACTGTGTTCACTTTTGCCGACGCCGAAACATGTTTTTCCATCCCTTTTTGCACACCTTTAAAAAGCAAGTTAATCAATCTTTTAAGCAAAAAATTAATTAACAAAGCCCCTAAGACAACCAGACCAATAAAAATAAAAGTGTTAAGCATATATTTGTAATTATAATACTAATTATTTAAATCAACTTCTCTTTCTTCATACTTAACCACTTATTTTTACTCACGATCACATGATCAATAATTTCAATATCCAGAATTTCCCCCGCCTTGATTAAGCGTTGTGTAGTTTTAACATCCAGTTCCGATGGACGACAATCGCCAGATGGATGATTGTGGGCGATGATAATCTGTGCCGTGGCACTAATAACTGCTTTTTCAAAAACCTCCCGTGGATGCACAATACTGGCATTTAAATTGCCAATGGAAATAATTTCTTTTTTAATTACTTGGTTTTTGATATCTAAATAAAAAATTACAAAATGCTCTTTTTTGCTTTCTCTTATTTCCCGCAGCTCCTGCCAAACTTCCCTTGGCGTCATAATAATTTTCGATTGTTTACTGCCAAATAGTCTTTTTCCTAGTTCTAAAAACGCCAGAATCTGCACGATTTTTACCTGACCTAAATATTTTATTTGAATTAAATCAGTCAAAGTTAAGCTTTTATTTATTTTTATTAACTGAATAATTTTTTCTGCCAATTTTAAAACATCGTATTTCCTGTTGCCGGTCGCCAAAATCACTGCTAGTAATTCTTCATCGGAAAGTCTGTTTACTCCGTAATGGATGATTTTTTCCCGTGGCCGATCGTTTAAAGGTAAATTTTTGATTTTCATAATATGTTTATCGTACACATCGTGAATTAAATCGTCTATGCACTATATGCGACAAAAATCATTTTTTTAGCCTCATAAAGCCAATATTTTACCCTTGTATGGATATATTTCCGTAACTTGACTTATGACCTATAGTATTGTATAATTAGGACCTTATGTTGAATTTAAGCAATATCTTGTTAAACATCATTGTTGCCGGTGTTTTGGCTTTTGCCACGCCCTCAAACGTGAATACAAATACTTCCAAGGTGCTTTACCGGAAGACCTATTCCCTAGCTAATCGCTACTCTAATTCATATGTCAATAGTGTTTTTGCCGACAATATTCTGTTGACTTTGGCTTACATGGGTGGAACGGTTAAAAAAGGTGAGCAGGTTTCTTGGGATACGGTTAAAAACCAAAAAGAAAACAAACTTATACTTAAACCTGGTCAAACTTTTGCCTTTCATGATGCTGTTTTAGATAAGTATGCCGGAAAAGTTACTGCCACGACTAATGCCCATTTTGGTTCTGACCAGGGCTTTAAATCTGATGGCTGGCTTGTGGGTGATGGTGTCTGTCATTTGGCTTCTTTTATGTATGTGGTTTCCAAAAATGCCGGACTGGTTTCAGAAGCTCCTACCCGTCATGACTTTGCCAAAATTCCTGAAGTAACTCAAAAAGATGGCGTTTCCATTTATTACACGCCGGATAATGCCGCCTCCAGTAAGCTCCAGAATTTATACATTACCAACAACTACAACAAAACTATTGCTTTTGTTTTTACACAGGTAAAGGACAATCTGGACATTAAAGTAGAACAGATTAATTAAAGACTTAAATAATAACTTTGTTTTGTGAAGCTAAATATTTTATGCGACTTGGGAATCCGGTTGTTACTCAGTCTGGCCGGGGGACCCACTTGGAGCAATAAAATGTTTGGCGAGCAAAACAAAAATATTATCTTTACAATTGATCTTTTTTTCATTATGCTATTATTGTGAAAAAAGGAATCTTTTTCAGTTTACTAGCAGTCTTTGCTCTCGCAATTTTAATTTATCCCCGTCTCTCCCTTAAAAAAACTTCAGTTGTCAATTACGCTAACAGCATTAGTCGCATGGAAAGTTTTCAGTTAAAAGTCGAGAATAATGTTTTAGGAACTTTTAACAATCGTCCGGTCGCGCCTCCTAAAATTGCGCTTTTACCTGACGACACTAAACCTAATGTTTTGGGCGCGGAAACTTCCGCTTCGGAAAAACAACGCATTTATATTGATCTATCTAAACAAATGCTTTATGCCTATGACGGCGATAATTTATTTTTTAAAACTTATGTTTCAACCGGCAAATGGTTTCCGACTCCCACTGGCGATTTTAAAATCTGGACCAAAATCCGCGCGACCAGAATGTCAGGAGGCAGTGGCGCTGATTACTACGATCTTCCTAATGTGCCTTTTGTGATGTTCTTTGACAATAACGAAGTAGCGGCAGCATCGGGATTTAGTTTGCACGGAGCTTATTGGCATAATAATTTTGGTCATCCGATGAGCCATGGTTGTGTGAATATGCGGACGATTGATGCGGAAAAAATTTATAACTGGGTCAGTTCAATTGGTACAAAAGTGACTATTTTTGGGCAAGCTCCTATTTAAATATGTTTAAATTTAATCGCGAACTGGGAACGCTTTTATTTACTGGTTTAGTTGTTGGCGTGGGTTTTTTGGTGGTGACACAGCGTGATTACAACAACAACCGACATGTTTTTTCGGAAAGTTTGCCTATTTTCCCCAGTTTGACGCCAACACCGGAAACTCCTTATCCGGTTGAAACGACAACGACAGATGCGCCTGATGGCAATAAAAAACTTATTCTAAAAAAAGAGCAGACAAAAACTGGAGTGACTTATTCATTTTCAACGGCTGACCGTTCCGGGGCAAATGAAAAAATGGTTTTTAAAAAAACCGCACCTTTAAACCAGGTTTTAACTGTCCCCTACAATACCTGGTCACCGAATGACACGTATTTTTTTCTTAAGGAAACAACGCCGACGGTAAATAATTATTATGTTTTTTATACGTCTGGTAAAAGTTTTTCCGAAAAATCCCAATTTATCAATATTCAGGAATTGTTTGCGCAAAAACTTCCTCAATATGCTATAGAGAATGTAACGGGCTGGGCCGACCAAACGCTTTTGATTGTGAATACGAAAACCGAACAAGGTAGACAAGGGCCTTCTTTTTGGTTTGACCTGACTGGCAACTCCTTTCTTCAGCTGGGAACCAGATTCAATTAACTCCCTTTTCGTGATAAAATAAGACATAAATAATGTCATTCCCGCGTAGGCGGGAATCCAGACTAAATTAACATTATTAAAAATAAATTTGGAGACGTCGCATAGTGGTCGAGTGCGCTTGTTTCGAAAACAAGTATCCCTTTTTTAGGGATCGGGGGTTCGAATCCCTCCGTCTCCGCATTTTGGAGAATTAGACTATAGTTTAAAGAACTATGAGAACCATTTCAGAACAATTATTTGAACAGTATCTCAATAACAGAAAAATAAAATTTTGCAGAGAATTAGGCAACACTGTTCATCCCGATTATTGGCTACAACTTACAAAAGAAGTTGTTTGTGAAGTACGCGAAATTGAACCACCTAAGTCTTCCGTAACCTTTGTTTCAACAAATGATCCGTTCAAAAAATTACGAGCAGTATTCAAAGTTAAAGTGCGTCAAGGTAAAGAAGCAAAAAATAAAAAATTGCCTTACATAGTAGTAATCTGTAATAAAAGCTTTGCGGTTGACACACGAAGACCTATCGTTGAAGGGGCAATGTATGGCAATATTAACTTTGTATATAACATTTTTAATGATTCAAAAAAACGAGCTGAACATGTTGGAAACTTTTTTGTTAATAATGGAGGTATGAGATATGCAAGAGATTTACATGATAAAGGAATTCCTGTTAAAACGAGAATTAGCGCAGTTGCAATTCTTGAACAATACAATCCAACTCAACATATCTTTGATAAAGAAGCCGATAAGACAATCGCTCATGTTCCGCTCTCAGATCTTGATGAGCGCTTGCGATTAATTAAAATTGTCGAAACCAAGCTAAGAAAAGAAGGAAAATATAACGACAATTTAGTTGCCCGAGTACGACTGTTCCATAACTTCTATGCAGAAAATCCTTTAGGATTTAATATTTTTGTCGGGCAGCATGATGAACAGTACTATATTGACCCAGTTACAGGAGCTAGTAAACAATATTTAGAGTGATAAAATATAGGAGAAATCATATTAGCTATAAGGACTAAGTTATTCCAGACTCGTGTACTCCGCCTTCGTCCGCTGAAACCCCGATAAAATCGGGGTGAAGGCGGGATATTTTAATCTATAATTTAATAATTATGATTCCATATAAATACACATATTTTGTTTTTTGTTTATTATTTTTTATTCCCTGGTTATTACTCTATTTTCATCGCAAAGATTTAAGAAAAGAGATGTTGTTTATGAGTATCTTATTGGCTTTTGGTAGTTTGATTACTGGTTATTTGTTTTGGACAATAGATTGGTGGAGACCAGAAACTATTACAGCAACCAGAGTTGGTTTTGAGGATTTTATTTTGGGATTTGCAAACGGAGGAATTGCAGCTGTTATCTATGAAGAAATTTATCGAACCCATTTTATTAAAAGAAAAGCTGCGAAAAAAAATTATTATCCTTATGTAATAATTTTTTCCTTTATTTTTTTTATATCCTTTTTGTTTTGGGGTTTTAATATTAACTCTTTTACAGCAAGTTCTGTTTCTATGATAATAACCACACTATTAATTTTTTTTCTTAGGAAAGATCTAATTATTGATTCAATTATCAGCGGGTTATTGATGATGATAATATCTATTCCGATTTACTTGATACTAATTAAGGTTTCACCGGGATGGGTTGAGCACACCTGGTTATTTAATAGTATTAGTGGAATAAAATTTCTTGGAATACCGATTGAAGATTTAATTTTTTATCTTCTATTCGGATTTGTTACCGGCCCTTTTTACGAAATTTGGCAAGGTTATCGATTAAAAAAATCTCGATGAAAAAGTCGTTCCAGGAATTTTGCAAATTAATTTATAACTAAATATGGGCACTGTTAATCCAATAGAATTTTCTGATTTACTGAAAAAGGAGGCTGATCAGGTTGTCAAAAAAACAACTATCAAAGAATTATTTTCGGCCAACAGAAAATTAAATAAAATAATATTTATTATTACTGCTTATACCCTTATAATCTTAGGTTTGATATTGGTTTCAAATTTAATCGAGAATGGAAAAACATGTTTTTCCACAAATCCTTATTGGAAATATGGACCAATCACTTTGTCCTGTTACTTTTTTGACACAGCTTACAAATTTTTACTTTATCCTTCATATATATTTATTATGTTTATTTACAACTTTTTTATCTCCTCAACCAAGAACATAGATAATAATCTATTTTTCATGATTTGCTTATTTATGAACGATCTTATTTTATATTTCTTGTTAAATAAATTTGTTGATCAAAAGAAAAATACTGTTTAAATGGAGACTACTGATCCAATTGAATTTTCTGATTTACTGAAAAATGAGGTGGAAAAAATTTGTATAACGGCGATACTTATAACAACAACATGAACGGATTTTTTTGTCAAATTTTTTCATTTGCTATAGTGCTTTCAAAAAAACTCTCTACCGGGAGAATTTCCTTGCCGCCGCCAAAATTACAGGAGAAGTAAAATAAAAAATGTTGTCTTTGATATAATATTTTTATGAAAATTCTGTTTGTCTGTAAATGGAATGTCGGAAGAAGTCAAATTGCGAAAGCGTTGTTTAATAAATATTCAAAAAAGCATCAGGCAATCAGTGCCGGCACGCATGCGGAAAAATATGTCGGAGTAAAACTTTTGCAAGTCAGTCCGTATGTTATTCAATGTATGAATGAATGGGGATATGATTTATCTAACTGTACTCAAACTCCTTTAACAAAAAAAGTTGTCAACCAAGCAGATAAAATAATTTTTATAACTGACAAAAAAAATCTTCCTGATTATTTACAAAATTCAAATAAGATAATTTTTTGGGAAATTGAAGATCGAGCCGGAAAAGATTATGTATCTCATGTTGTCATGCGCGACCAGATCGACAAATTAGTTAAGAACCTAATTTCTCAAATCGGCTAAACACAGAAAAGTACAAAACAGTATTATAATTTCTTCATCTGTGCCAGATAAATTTTCAGTCTCAACAGAAAGTGCATGACGCAGGCAGTACCAAAAATCAGCGACAGTTCGATATGATTGTACAAAATCCTGCCTCCGAAAAAAGCTTTTCCTCCCAACGCCATAATAATTCCAAATCCCAGAGATGGAATCAACCCCAGCAACATAATTGAATTCCAAATCAGATTATGTCTTTGCCGCTCCAGAAATCTAAGACTTAACAGATAAACTATTATCGTACCAACTACAGGAAAAATCACGTTGTAACCATTTGGTCTTCTGGCATCTTTCTGCGCTGGAAGAACAGCATTACTCTCCGCCTGGACAGACCCAACTAAAAATGTTTCCAGAATATTTTTTGCCCGCTCGCTATGGTCCAAACCGCGTCCTGCTTTTGTCGCAAACTCCTTACTCGCCTCTTTACCACACCAACTTCTGATATCCATCTGCTTGTCGTGTTCGCTTAAATAATTAGTCAGGTTATAAACATTTTTGCTTATAATCATCCAGCAGTCATTCTCCGTATTATGTTTCGCCACCTCAGAAACAGAATAAACCCCACTGGCAAAAATATTAGCAGTTAGAGTTAAAAATATCCCGCTGCAAATTAAAATAGTTTTTAAAAAAGATGTTATGTTTTTCATAAAAATAATTTTATACCAATTTCTGAAAAATGTCTGATTTATTTATATAATCAATCTATGAATGTTGATCGAATTATTCAACAACTGAAAAAACAATATCCTGACAAAAAGATAATTAAAAATTATAACGATCATCCAACTGAAATAATCTGTGAAATCGAACCAAGCGAAAAACATCCGGATTATAGTATTGCTATTGCCGTCATCGATCAATCCTTTCCCCATTATCACAACAAAACAATAGAAATCTACGAAATATTAAAAGGAGAATTAATCCTCACCCAAAATAATCAAGAAACTCTGCTTAAAAAAGGAGATAAAATAACTATCAAACCAAAAGTTATTCATTCGGCCAAAGGCAAAGAAACTTGGGTCAAAACCATCTCTTATCCCGGCTGGAAATTTGAAGATCATATTTTAGTAGATAACCACATTTAATCTGGTAAAATACAAATATATGAATCCGAGAGTTGACGTTTTAAACAATTATTCTCCTCAAAAACTCTTCTAAAGAATAAACTTTCCTAAAAAAAAATTTCTATTAAAAATTAATTAATTTCAGCATGAAAATAAATCAATTATCCATTAATAAACTAGATTTTCTTATTTCCTTATATATTTTTTGTATTTTAGTTTCCGAAATCATGGGTGGAAAAACATTTTCGTTATTAAATACATCTTTTATTAAACTCAATGCCAGCGTCGCCATATTTTTATTACCACTCGTATTTTCCATCAATGATGTAATAACAGAAGTTTATGGAGCAGAAAAAACCCGCAGCATAATCCGTTCAGGTTTGATCATCATTTTTCTTTTATTTTTATTTTCCCTTTTTGCCACATCGCTTGCACCATCTACTCGTTTTAAAAATAGCGAACCAGCTTATGATTTAATCTTTAGACAATCAGCGCGGATTTCCTTAGCTAGTTTAGTCGCTTTTAGTATCGCCGATCTTATGGACGTGATTATTTTTGTTCGTGTTAGAAAAATGTTTGGTAAAAAAGCACTCTGGCTAAGAAATAACGTTTCCAATTTTATTTCTCAATTTTTGGATACCTTTATATTTATGACCTTAGCCTTTTACGAATTAAGCCAACCGTTTAATACTAACTTAACTTTTTTAACCAGCCTGATATTACCATACTGGTTGTTAAAATGTTTTATGTCAATTATTGAAACACCTTTGGTCTATCTTGGCATCAAATGGCTTAAAGGAAATCATAAATAAATATCATAAGATATAATAGGATTATGCAAATCAAGGTAACTTCGTGGAATATTTGGAGTGGAAAACGTTTGCCGGAAGTATTAAGTTTTTTAAAATCGGAAAAACCAGACATCATCGGACTTCAAGAAGCCATCAAAGAAACTGGTAAAAAAAATACCGCTGAAATTATTGCTCAAGAATTAGGATACGAGTACGTTTATTCCCCGGCTTTTTTAAATACCCGCCACAAAATAACCTATGAACAAGGAAATGCCGTACTTTCAAAATTTACCATCACTAGCAATCAATGTCATTTTTTAACCGCGCATGATTTATACCAAAATACCGCGGAAACAGAACCCAGAATCGCCATTGAAGCTTTAATTAAAATTAAAAATGTTAATTTAAAAGTTTTTTGTACCCACCTAGCTTATTCTCATCAACTCCGACCTTCAAAAATGAGGGATCTACAAGTTGACAATCTACTTAAATTATTGCCCCAGAAAAAAACCATTTTACTGGGTGATTTTAATGCTGAGTCAAATGGAAATGAAATAAAAAAAATTTCCCATGTCATGAAAAATGCCGATTTTAAAACTCCTCACTCTCCTACCTGGACCGTCCATCCTTTTAATTATTTTGGATTTGTCGAAAACGATTTAAAACACCGACTCGACTATATTTTTACATCAAATGATATTCGGATCAATGACTTTGTCATTGGTAATTCCCAAGCCTCCGACCATTTACCTGTCACGGCAGTAATTGAGTTATAAAAAATATAAAATAAACCAATGATAAATGTTCCTGATTTTTTTAAATACAACTCTTTAATTTCCGTGCCTTTGTTTTCAATTATTGCACTATTGCTAATCCGGAAAACCAAGGATTTTTCTTTTTACAAACACACAGTTTCTAAATCGATTAATTTTCTCCACCACCCATTTTACGCGATTATTTTTAGATTAAATTTCATTATTAAGGCATTGCTCGATCTTGGTTTTGCATTTTACGTTATAAATCATTTCCAAATATCTTTGAAGTCACCAATTTCTTGGGCACTGATTATATCAGCACTGCTTTTTGGATCTTTAGCTTATTTTATCGAAGGCAAACATACAACTTCCCATCGTATTATCACTTATATTAGCGGAGTATTATGGGCAGTTGATCAAATATTCATCGTTAGATTAATTAACAATACCGCTTTTTTAATATTTACAATCATTATTATTCCTATTCCCCTTATTTTGGCTTTTTTATTTTTATTCACCAAAAAGACCAATGTTATTTTGCAAGGTATTTGCATGTTAATCTGGCAGATTTGGCTAATACTGTTTGTTTTCCAATATCTTTAATAGTATTCTTACATTAATAACAGTTATATTTATTTATATGAAAAATAATTTCATTCTGTTTTTACCGATTGCAATAATAGGAGTAGGTTTAGTCATTTTCTTAAACAATGGAAAAATAAAAAAAGAACCAGTAAATAATATTAATCAAGTTGTAAGTCAACAAACACCCATAACTGAAATACCCCAGAAAAACGGTAAATGCAAACCAGAGGCAGTAACACTGGAAGGTTATGGTGACAAAGGTAAAAAACTGGAAAATTGTTTTGTCGAATACCCGGGCGAACCCACCAGACAAGATAAAAGTTACTATGTTCTTGAAGATATTTGTGGTCAATTTACAAAGGAATTTGTCGAAAATGCTCTTGGGAAATCAATTGCAAAAATTGCACCTTCAAAAATCGATGGACTATTTAATTGCTCTTATTTTCTTAATGATAAAGACGATTATGTGATGTTGGTTTTTGAATACTTAAGTATTGCCAATCAAAAAAAAGGCCATGAAATGGCAGGAAGAAAAACTGAGGAAAGTACTAAAATACCAATGAGGAATTTAGTAGTTTGGCAAAGCGATGGACTGCTTAACTCAATTTATTTAGTCTTTGATGATAAAAAATTTATTAGTATCGAAAGAACTTCCACTTCAGGATTAACCAGCGACAAACTAATCAATTTCGCCGCCAACATGGCCAAAGAAATAAAAAACTACAAATAAATTTATTGCGCTTTAAGTTGGTCCTTTTTCCAGCTGGTACTGATCTTGCATGTAGGTGAGGGAAAAGTACAAAATAAAGTCAAAAAAAACTCCGTAAAGAGCGTTAAGCTGTTGGGAAAAAAAAGTAAAAAACTGATAAAAAAAGATCGAAATCAAAATTGAGACCTGAAAATATTTTAGTTTTTTAAGATAACTCTTCCTACTAAAAATGCCAATCAAAATAACAATATTGATGACCAAAGAAGAAACAAATACTCCCCACTCATCAAAACTATCTGCCCCCACAATAAACTGCAATACAGTTTTTTTATCGATAAAGGCCGAAGTTAAAACTACTCCCACTGCCAAAATGATAAAAGTAATTCCTTTGATTAAAAAAAAGAGGGAAACGAACTTCAGTACCACTCTGCTCCTTACTAAATTACCGAAGCGTTTTTCCAATCCGGAAATTGCCTTATTAAAATAGTTTTCCAGTCGAGAAGCAGCAGTTACTTGTGAATTTTCGTCTAATATTGCTGATAAATTTTGTTTTTGCTGTAAATTCAGGTCTGCTTTTTCAAAAAAACCAAAAAATATATTTTTTTCAGTAAAAGAAAGCTCTTCTTTTAAGGCAATTTTTTCAAAAATATTAACTTCAAATTCTGCTTTGGAAAAAGCAGTCCTTTTTACTAAAAATCGAATCACCAAAAAAGAAAGCATAAAAATCCCGTAAATTAAGGCAAATGTCGGTTGAAAAAAATAGTTATTATCGCGGGTAATAAATTTCCCCAGTTCATCAATAAACAAACCAAACCCGATCCCGCCCAAAAAAGCTCCATAAAATAACAGTTTGTTATTAATAAATAGAATCAGCATCAATAAACAAACTGCCAAAAGCAAACCTCCCCAGAGCATATGAGCAATATGCAAATGTCCTCCCCCCAGCTGTGGATAACCAGTTAGATGGAGAATGCCGCGTACCGTAACGATTGTGACAACAGCGCAAATTAAAAAAACCTCAATCAATTGAGTTCCGTTCAACCTTCTTACTGGTATTCTATTAAAAAACTGCATTATATTTTATAACCACTCCTTGTTATACTTTTTAATATGTTAATTTCCAATTCTCCCTCTTGGTTAAATTTAAAAAATCTCGCTAAAAATAATTATAACCTATCAGACTTATTTACAAAAGATCCACAACGCCTCCAGAAAATGAGTTTGTCAGTCGGTGATTTATTTATTGATTATTCTAAAAACTTAGTTGATCCGGAAGTGATGGCAATGCTTTTCAATTTAGCCAAAGAGGTCCAACTCCAAAATGCCGTTTCCGCCATGTTTAATGGCGAAATTGTCAATCAGTCGGAGAAAAGAGCCGCGCTTCATACCGCACTGCGTGAACCGCAACCGCGACCAAAAGTCAAAAAAGTACTTAACCAAATGGTTGAGTTTACCGAACAAATTCATCGCCAAACCTGGCTTAAAAATATTGTTAATATCGGAATTGGCGGATCAGATTTGGGTCCAAAAATGGCTTATTCTGCCTTAATTAAATATAAAAATCCGAAAATTAAAGTGCATTTTGTTTCCAATATTGATCCTGCTGATTTGGAACTCACATTACAAGAATGTGATCCGGAAACAACTTTATTTATCATTTCTTCAAAAAGTTTTACCACTGATGAAACCATGACTAATGCGCAAACCGCAAAAAAATGGTTAACTGATAAACTGGGCCAAGATGCAGTTGCCAAACATTTTGTTGCCGTATCCACTAATACAGAAAAAGTCACTGCTTTTGGAATTAAGACAGAAAATATGTTTGAATTTTGGGACTGGGTCGGCGGCAGATTCTCTCTAAGCAGCGCGATTGGTTTACCAGTAATGCTTTCTATTGGAGCTAATAATTTTGCAGAAATGCTTACCGGATTTTATGAAATGGATCAGCACTACAAAAATGCCCCTTTGGAAAAAAATCTACCCATTGTCATGGCGCTTTTGAATATTTGGTATGCGGATTTTTTAAACTACCAAACTCATGCCATTATCCCCTATAGTCAGTATTTAAAATATTTTCCCGACCATTTACAACAACTGATTATGGAAAGTCTGGGAAAAAATACTACCCAACAGAATGAAACCGTTGCCTATACAACCGGACCGGTTATATGGGGCGGGATAGGAAGCAACGTCCAGCATTCTTTTTTCCAGTTGCTACACCAGGGGACGGAAATTGTCCCAGTAGATTTTATTGGTTTTCGCCAAAAAAAACTGCTTGCCAATTTGCTTGCTCAATCGCAGGCTTTGGCTTTCGGAAGTTCGCAGCTTCCCGGAAACAAACCATCGACAATTATCTTAGCCGATCAACTAACCCCTAAAGTTTTAGGAGAATTAGTGGCTCTTTACGAACATATTACTCATGCCTGGGGAACGATTTTGGGGATTAATTGTTTTGACCAACCCGGAGTCCAATACGGAAAAATTGCTGCCCAGAAAATTTTTACGCAGCTAAATTTGGATAATAGTTTTTTTGACATTTGTCAGCTCCGGTAAATTTTCTTCAGTTGTTGTAATTACTGTTTGATATTTTTTGATCAAATCCAAAATTAGTTTTTTGTTTTTAATATCCAGTTCGGAAAAAACGTCGTCAAGAAGTAATATAGGTTCTGTTTTTAATTTTTCTTCCAAATATTTTATTTCATTTAATTTTAACCAAAAGACTGCCAAACGCTGCTCGCTGCGCGACCCATAATGCTGGAGATTTTTTTCTTTCTCTTGAACTAAAAAAATTTCAAAATCGTCTTTTTGCGGACCAATCATTGTCCGTCCCACTCTTTTTTCCAACGTGTCTACTTCTTTTAAATGCTGCCAACTAAATTCATTTTTCAAATATCTAATCATAAATTTTTTACTGTCAACTTTCTGGTGTTTGTTTAAAAAATCCACATATTGCTGACGTACTTTTGCCAAATAACTTGCTTGTTCAACCAAATAACTATCCCAAAAAGCCAGTTCTTCCGCCAGTTTAAAAGCATCGTGATTGATTTCGAAAATCTTATTGCGTTTACGCAGTGCGCTTTCATAATTGGCAAGCTTTTTTTTATATTCCAGATCGTAATGAGAAATTAACCTGTCAAAATAGCTGCGTCTTTCCTCTGGCGGACCGTTAATAATACGAATCTGTTCGGGAGTAAATAAAACACTTTTGGGAGTTTCTTTTAAATAATCATAAAGCCGCTTTTTGGTTTTGTTGTAAAAATATATTTTTTCCAAAATCTCATTTTTCTTCTTCAGCCAAATTTCCAAATTTACCTTATGTCTTTTATCATCAAAGTTAACTTTGATTGTCATTTCTTTTTTTTCCAGATTAATCAACTCTTCTTCTTTGCTTTCGCGAAAACCACTACCACTGACAACTACATAAATCGACTCCAGTAAATTGGTTTTTCCACGGGCATTTTCTCCTACGATAACTGTTAAATAAGGATTAAAATCAAATAGTCGATCGGTAAAATTACGAAAGTTGATTAGTTGAATTTTGTGCAAAACCATCGTCTAGATTATATACCTTTAAAGCCAAAAATCGTTGCCAAAAGATTGGTAATGAAATAGGAAAATACCAATAAAATAAAACCAATAATCCCAGCTGTAATTTTGGCTTTTCCGGCTTTGAGCTTTTCCGGAGATCCTTGTGATGTTATAAAATCATAGCCACCCCACATTAAAACAAAGACTAAAATAATCGCAGCAATGGGAATTAAAAAACTCGAAATACGGCTAACTACATCACCCACTGAATTTAATCCTGAATCTAAAGGACCGTTAATCGGCTGACCATTAATGTTTAGATTTTGAGCTAAAGATTTCATATTTTTATCAATAAACGAATAAGTTTTAATACGGCTAAAAAGATAATTTCCAATCCTAAACTAATTAATAAGTAAACATTTATCTGCTGGAAAATGTTTACTACATTTTGCCAAAAAGCAGAATTAAATACAAGATCAACCCGAAGGTTGAAAACATAGATTATTCCGGCAAAAACCAAGCCTAGAGGTAAAATAAAAATTAAATCTTGCAAGTCTTTTGCCGATGAAAACATGTTGGTTGACACGGAAAAAATCAGATAAGCAAGAAGAATATTTATTCCCATATTTGTCTGAGGAAAAAGATGAAAAGCCGCCAAAAACCAAAAAAAAGCCAAGCCACCAAAAAGCGGAGCAATACCTACTAAAATACTTCTTAATAAATCCTTTTTTTCGTAAACGACACTCCCTAATTTTAAATAATTTCCTTTCCATTCCGGCAAAATACTTACTGATCTGACCTTTAAAAACAAAATCGTGGCGGCAAAAAAATGAGAAATTTCGTGCAAAATTGTTCCGGGAAGAAAAAAAAGTGAAATTAGATTGTAAATTGTTTTATCGCTTTTTATAAAAATTCTCAAACAATAAAACAATTCATTAATTAATTTACGGGAAATAAAATAAATTAAAATTAATTGGAAAATAACAAAAGCCAGATATTGAATTTGTGACATCATGGTTTAATCGTTGGACTTGGAGTGGCAACAGTTGTTGGGGAAATAGTGGCAGTAGGAGTGGATATCAAAGTCGGACTAGGTTCCAGCGTCGGCATCATTGTCGGCTCAAGTGTAGGAGCAATAATTTCTTGTATTTTTGCATCTGTTGTTGTTGTCACTGGCTCTTGAACTTTTTTTTGAATCAAAACAAACAAAAGCACCACAAAAACCAAAGAAGTTAGCGAAGCTGCTCCTAAAAGCAAAGTGTTTAAGGAGTTGGTTTTTTCCGCGCTTTTTATTTTATTGATATCTAAAGGCGTGTAATTCATATTTTCAAATTAACTTGCTGATTAATATTACTAGGATTTTTTGGGTTTGGCAAATTATTTTTTTCAACTACTTTTGTGCTTCCGCATTTGGGACAAATAATAGTGGCGTTGGGAAGAACTTCTGTCTTGAATTCAAAATGACAGGTCTGACAAACAAATTCTTTAAATACCGGCTCGACGGCTTTTTTAGGAGTAAGTACTACGGTTTTCTCTACATTGAAAATAAAACTGTCACCGTCAAAATCGACTGTTACCTGGTCTCCGGCCGCCACTTTTTTGTCAATGATTAAACCGGAGATCGGATTTTCCACCTGCTTTTGGATAGCTCTTCTTAAAGGTCTGGCTCCAAACACCGGATCAAAACCGACACGGGCAATTTCTTTAATTGCCGCTTCTGTACAAGCTAACCCCATATCCTGGTCTTCCATGGATTTTTGCACTGACTTCATTTGGATTTCCACAATTCTTTTCATGTGTACAAATCTTAAGGGTTCGAAAATAATTACTTCATCAAAACGGTTGATCAGCTCCGGGCGGAAAAATTTATGCAACTCGGCCATGACTTTGTCTTTCATCAGTTTTACTTGTTTGTGATTATTTTCATCATCGATTTTGTTTTTTTCTTCAACTTCTTTTTCCAGTGGGAAATCTTTACCAAAATAGTCAACTGCACTTTTTACAATCCATTTATTTTCTTTAAGATTACGTGAATAAATATTATCACCAACAACAATTATTTCTAATCCGGCAGGAGAAAAAGTATGGATATCCCAGTAGGTTGCCGGAAAACTACCTTTATCTAAAGTTTGGTCCAGGAAATAATCTTTCAAAAAACCGGTTTCCCAATCTTGGGAATTTTCTTTACGTCTCCAAAAACGGTCTTTATAGGTAATAATTTCTTTTTCATCTGGTGTAAACGCATGGGTTTTTAAAGTTACTGTAGGCAATTGTTCATCAGGCGCATCCGGAAGGGCATTAATTACAACATTATCTTTAAAATATTCAATCAAATTGGTAATTTTCCAGGTTTTTGAAGTTGTCGAAGTCCGGTAATAAACTTTTTCGTCTTTAGTAATCACTTCTTTGCCTTGTGAAGAAATCGCATGCGTGCTGTAGCCATAAATTGGGAATTCGGATTTTTCCACACCTTCTATTTCTTGGCCGGCAAAATAATCAAGGAGTATTTTTTCATCCCATTTTTCACTTTCATTTTTTTCAAAAATTTTATTACCAATCGTCAAAATTTCCCGACCACGAGGTGAAAAAGTATAGGTCGACAAAACTGCTGGTTCTTTGATTTCGCCTTTAGTGGTTTTCAATAACTCGTCATTAATAATTCTTGAACCAATGTTGGAAGTACAGATGACAACGGTATTTTTAAAAGAAATTGTGCGGCCTTTATTATCAGTTAAACGGCCATCATCAAGAATTTGCAATAAAATATTAAAAATATCCGGATGGGCTTTTTCCACTTCGTCAAAAAGTACGACTGAATAAGGTTTGCGCCTGACTGCTTCTGTTAAAGTACCACCTTCTTCGTAACCGACATAACCGGGAGGTGGACCAAGAAGTTTTGCCACTTCGTGTTTTTCCATGTATTCGGTCATGTCAAAACGAATCATGGCTTCTTCTTGACCAAATAGTACTTCAGCCAAAGTTTTAGCAAGTTCAGTTTTACCAGTACCGGTTGGACCTAAGAAAACAAAACCACCAATGGGTCTTACTTTTGATTTAAGTCCGGCTCTTCCACGTCTTACTGATTGAGCCACAACAGAAACTGCTTCTTCTTGGCCAATAATTCTTTTATGCATAATTTCTTCCAAGTGGGCTAAACGCTCCATTTCCGTACCGGTAATCTTTGCAATCGGAATTCCGGTCCAACGGGAAATTACATCTTTAATCAAATCAATGGAAATAGCGGTTGTTGTTTGACTTTTTTTCAAATTAAATTCGTCTTTTTTTTCCGTAAGCCCGCTTTGAATTTCATCAATTTTCGAACGCAAAATGCGTGCTTTAACTTTATCGCCGGTTTTTTCTGTCTCTTTTAACTCCTGATTCAGTTCCGCCACTCGTGTTTCCAAGGAACGAATTTCCTCAGGAAGAGAAATTAACGGCAAACGCACAGCAGAAGCCGCTTCATCAATTAAATCAACTGCTTTGTCCGGCAAAAAACGATCGCCAACATATCTTTTAGACAAACGGACGGCCGCTTCAATGGCATCGTCAGGAATTTGCACGCGGTGAAAAGCTTCATATTTTCCTTTAATAGCCTTTAACATTTTGATTGCCTGTTCTTCAGTTGGCTCAGGTACAACAATTGGTTGAAATCTGCGTTCAAGCGCCGGATCTTTTTCAATATATTTGCGGTATTCGGTCAAAGTTGTGGCGCCAATTAGTTGGATTTCTCCTCGGGAGAGAGCGGGTTTTAAAAAATTAGCCGCGTCGTTTGATCCTTCTCCTCCACCCGCGCCAATAATATTATGAATTTCATCGATGAATAAAATTACTTCACCTTTACTGGCTTTGACTTCTTCAATCAAATTTTTCATTCTTTCTTCAAATTCACCCCGGTGAGAAGTACCGGCAAGAATTCCCATCAGATCAAGCGAAAGAATTTTTTTATTAAGTAACGGTTCCGGTACTTGTTTGTTGACGATCTGTTGCGCTAAACCTTCGACAACCGCAGTTTTTCCCACCCCCGCCTCACCGATAAGAGCGGGATTATTTTTTGTCCGGCGTGACAAAATATGAATTACTCTTTCTATCACTTCGTAACGTTCGACCACCGGATCAAGTTGGCCAGATGCGGCTTTGGCTGTCATATCAACCGTATATTCTTCAAGCATGGATTTTCGTTTTTGAGCTGCTTGTTGATCTTGTTCTAATCCTTCTTTTCTACCAATGACTTTTTTATTTAACTCTTCTTTTTTTAGCCCTAATTTTGAAAGAATTCTTGCACCTGCGCCTTCACCTTCTTCAAAAAGAGCAATCAGTAAATGTTCTGGAGAAATAAATTCAAAACCAAGCTTGCGGGCAATTACTAAAGAATTATCCAGAATTCTTTTGATCCGTGGCGATGGTTGAGGAATTGCCTGGTTAGTTTCTTTTTTATAAATTTTTATCAGTTCTTCTTCTACTAAAGGAGCTTGAATTTTAAATTCAACTAACAAGTTGGCGATTTCCATATCGGAAATCAAACCATGAAGCAGATGTTCCGAATCGATAAACTGGGCTTGTAGTTCTTTGGCTTTAGTTTGCGCTGACATAAAAACCCGATTTGACCTTTGCGTCAGATGTGTCATTAAATCAATTTCGGTTTTTTTGTCTTTGTTTAAATTTGAATTTAGGGAAGAACCAAGATTATTGGTTGGCGGTTGTTGGTTGATTGGTGATTGATGGTTGGTAATTGATTGATTACTTGAATTTGGGATTTGTTTAGGATTTAGAGTTTGGGGCTTTAAATTTGATGAATCAGTGATCTTGGGTTGATTATTAATAATTGGTGTTGGAATATTTTTCTGTTGCGGAGGAATAATTGTTGGTTGTTGAACAAGTGGCTGACCTGGCACAATTAAAGGCTGGGCTTGATCATTATTTGCATTTGGATTTGCATTACCTAGATTAGTTTTTATAAAATCAAAGAAACCAGCCATATTATTTCATTATGAAGAATAAATACTTTTTTGTCAATTAAAGAAATGAAAAAAGTCATCATCATTTTAACCGCAATTTTGATTTTTTTGATCATTATCACTATCCTTATTTCCAACTTTCTTAAAGGAACCACCAAACCTCCAAACAAAGAATCGATCACTTCAGTTCCTTATAATTCTTCTTCAAATATTATTATTAATAATACTAATAGCAAAAGTGGC